>ULRG01030826.1_pt1 | contig 25601 bp, 19 predicted proteins | sample 1955211 | NCBI WGS metagenome assembly ULRG01 (sample SAMEA4835676, study PRJEB28245) | human gut metagenome | biome: gut microbiome; material: fecal sample | place: Denmark | collected 2008
TTTCATGTTTTCAATGTGTAACACATGTATTGTAATCCTACAACGGCAGGAAGTGAAAAGCGGAGGATCACTTGACTTTGCCTCCTTGCTATCATACAATTTTATTTACAGTGAAAATGGGGAAGTGTTGCTTCTATCTTTTGGGATGGCCGGCTCTTAGAAGCCGGCAGGCAGCATACTCCTTGGTTAATATATGATTTCCATAGAAATAGAAAGGAATGGGCTCATGAGTAAACCTCTCGTAGCCATCGTCGGGCGGCCGAATGTTGGCAAATCGACCTTGATCAATGGGCTGGCGCAGCGTCGCGTGTCCATCGTAGAAGATATCCCGGGCGTCACCCGTGACCGCATCTATTGTGATGTGAAATGGCTGAACCGTGAATTCACGCTGATCGATACCGGCGGTATCGAGTTTAGAAATGAAAAAGACCAGATCTCGAGCGGCATCCGACAGCAGGCAGAGCTGGCGATGGAAGAGGCGGATGTGATCCTCTTCGTCCTTGATGCACGCGCCGGACTGACGTCAGATGATGAGATCATCGCCGGGATCCTGCGCCGCACGGGGAAGCCGGTCGTCGTGGCTGTCAATAAAGTGGACAGCGAGAATCAGGAGATGGATGTATACGAATTCTATTCGCTGGGGCTGGGGGATCCGATCGGGATCTCCGCAGTGAACCGTCTCTCCTTCGGCGAGCTTCTGGATCGCATCACGGAAGGCTTCCCAGAGCAGACAGAGGAGGAGTCGGAAGATATCATTCGCACGGCCATCGTAGGGCGCCCGAATGTCGGGAAGTCCACCCTGATCAATTCGCTTCTGGGCTATGAACGCTCGCTCGTGGCGGATGAAATGGGGACGACGCGAGATGCGGTCGATTCTCTCTGGACCTACAAGGGAAAGACCTTCATCCTGGTCGATACAGCGGGCATGAGAAAGAAGAGCAAGATCGATGAGCCGCTGGAAAAATACAGCGTCATCCGTTCTATCCGTGCCATCGATAACTGTGATGTGGCGATTTTCGTACTGGATGCGGTCGATAAGCTGACGGAGCAGGATAAGAAGATCATCGGCTACATCCACGAGGCAGGGAAGGGCCTGCTCCTTTTCGTGAACAAATGGGATGCGGTCGCCAAAGAGACGAATACGATGGTGGAATTCGAGAAGGAGATCAAGAATGGTCTGCCATTTGCGTCCTATGTGCCGATGCTCTTCGGCTCGGCGCTGACGAAGCAGCGCATCCATCGTCTCGGGGATATGATCTACAATGTGGCTGAGCAGCAGAGTCTGCGTATCCCGACATCTGTCCTGAATGACCTTTTGGAGGATGCGAAGATGGTGAATCCGCCGCCGGCACATTCCGGCCGCGTGGCGAAGATCTACTACATGACGCAGGTGGGGATCCGTCCGCCGACGTTCGTCATGTTCGTCAATGATGCGAACCTGATTCATTTCTCTTATGTCCGTTTCATCGAGAACCGGCTGCGTGAGTCCTTCAGCTTCGAAGGTACGCCGATCCGCATCGTGGTACGAAGCAAGATGGATGGTGAAGAGGCGTGATGGATGGCATAGTTTGGATCGTGCTGGCGTACTTTATCGGCGCGATACCAAGCGGATATATTATCGGCCGTGTATTTTATGGTGTGAATCTGAAAAAGGTGGGGAGCGGCAATATCGGAGCGACGAATGCGTATCGTGAGCTGGGCGCCGTTGCTGGTCTTTCCGTCTTTATCTGCGACTTTTTGAAGGGATTTCTTGCGGTGCATCTGGGGATGCCGGATCCCACGCTGGTACTTGCGTGTGCGATCTTTGCGATTGTCGGCAATGACTGGTCCGTTTTCCTGAAGTTCAAGAGCGGCAAGGGCGTCGCCTGCGGCGTAGGAGCCTTCGCCTATATCTGTGCTCCGGCAGTGCTGGCGGCCTTCCTGGTATGGCTTGCCATCTTCAAGTGGAAACACATCGTATCCCTTGGCTCCATCGTGGCAGCACCGGTCGTAGCGATCGTCATGTTCTTCATGGATAAGCCGATCGAGTATGTGGCATTTGCTGCCGTTGCCGCCATCATCATTATCGGTAAGCATAAAGACAACATCGGGCGGCTCCTTCGCGGAGAAGAGAAGCCGATTTCCCGGGAAAAGAGGTAGCAGATGAAAGTAGCTATGATAGGTGCCGGCGGCTGGGGGACAGCGATGATGATCTCCCTCGCGGCGCGGCATGATGATCTTTTCATGTACTGCAGAAATCCCCAAACAGCGCAGGAAATACAGAAGAGCCGCGAAAATAAGAACTACCTTCCGGGCTGCCGCATCCCGCTCCATGTGAAGATCACGAGCAGTCTGGAGACAGCGGTGAAGGGGGCAGGCTGTGTCATCCTCTGCACCCCGTCACATGCGGTCGAAGCCATGGCGGAAAGTCTCGTACCGTGGCTGGAGAAGGATACCGTAGTCGTCTGTGCGTCCAAGGGGCTTGCGGATCATGCTGGTCATCGACTTTCCGAGGTCATCACGGATAAGGTGAAGGGCATCACGAAAAAGATCGTCGTCCTCTCCGGGCCGAACCATGCCGAAGAAGTCGGCCGTGGGCTGCCGTGTGCGACCGTCGCCGCGTCCGAAGTGCCGGAAGCGGTGCAGGTGGTACAGGACCTTTTCATGAGTCCGGTCTTCCGCGTGTATCGCAGTGACGATATCAAGGGCGTCGAGTACGGCGGTGCGCTGAAGAATATCATGGCGCTCGCCTGCGGTGTGCTGGATGGCATCGGCCTCGGCGATAACAGCCGCGCCGCTCTCATGACACGCGGGCTGGTAGAAATGACCCGCTTCGGCGTACATTTCGGCGCACAGATGACGACCTTCTTCGGCCTTTCCGGGATGGGAGATCTCGTCTGCACCTGCACATCTGTCCACAGCCGCAACCACACTGCCGGTATGATGATGGCAGAAGGCAAGACAGCGAAGGAGATCACGGAAGGCACGAACATGATCGTGGAAGGGATCCGCACAGCTCGTCTGGTGCATGACATCGCTGTCCGTGAGCATATCGATATGCCGATCACGGAAGAGGTCTGCCATCTGATCGATGGTGATCACACGGCATTGGAGGCTCTCGAAGCCCTCATGCGCCGCGCCAAGAAGGCGGAGTCTGAGACGTACCCGATGTAATAGTGACTGGTAGCTAGTGACTGGTGACTGGTGACTAGTGACTAGGGATTAGGGATTAGGGATTAGGGGCGCAAAGTGACTGGTGACTTACATGCCTCTTTCGGTTATCGCCCTATTTATACTCTGCGGCGCTTTTGAGTGTTATGCGCCGCACTACAACCCCGAACCCCGAACCCCGAACCCTGAACCCTGAACCTTCCCCCTCAAAGAGCCCCGACGAAAGTCGGGTGCTCTTTTTGATTTTCCTATGCTATAATAGAAGCCATGGAACAGAAAAAATTATCACAGAAGAAAACCGTGTCCTTCATCACACTTGGCTGCAAGGTGAACCAGTATGACAGTGACGCGATGCGTACCCTTTTCGTCCGGAACGGGTACAGCCCGGCAGAGGGCGATGACGCGGATGTCTATGTCATCAATACCTGCTCTGTCACCAGCGTCGGTGACAGAAAATCTCGCCAGATGGTGCGCCGCATCCGCCGCGCGCATCCGGATGCCATCATTGCCGTCGCAGGCTGCTATGCCCAGCTTGCGCCGGAGGTCTTCGAAAAGATGGGGGATGTCGATGTCATCGTCGGCCACCAGAATCGCACGCATATCGTCGAGTATGTGGAGAAAGCGAGAACGGCGGAGCAGCCGCTGAACGAAGTCGTGGACATCATGAAAGTGAAGGATTTCGAAAATATGGAGGTCGACCCGGAAGGAGAGGTCAAGACCCGCGCCTTCATCAAAGTGCAGGAAGGCTGCGACAATTACTGCACCTTCTGCATCATCCCCTATGCGCGAGGCAAGCTGAAGTCCAGGAAGCAGGAGGATGCCGTTTCCGAGATCCGGAAGCTTGTCGCTTGCGGCTATCGTGAAGTCGTGCTGACAGGCATCCATCTTGGCAACTATGGCAAGGATCTCCATGACGGGACGTCCCTTTCCAGCCTTGTCGCCGAGCTCGTCAAGATTCCGGAACTTCTCCGCATCCGCTTAGGCTCTATCGAGTCCGTCGAGCTTTCAGAAGAGCTGATCCGGATCATCCAGAATGAGCCGAAGGTGTGCCGTCACCTCCATCTTCCCATCCAGTCAGGCTCCGACAGCGTGCTGAAGGGGATGAACCGCCATTACCGCCTTGCTAAGTACAAGGCACTGATCACCGAACTGCGCGATAAGATCCCGGGCCTTGCTCTGACGACAGATCTCATCGTCGGCTTCCCGGGAGAAACGGAAGAAAACTTCAAGGAAACACTGGAGACATTGAAAGAGATCCGCTTCTCCGGTATTCACGTATTCCCGTACTCCCAGCGCACCGGTACGCCGGCGGCGACCTATCCGGATCAGATCTCGAATGAGGTGAAAAAGGAGCGCGTCCATCGCGTACAGGAGCTGGAAAAAGGCATCGCGAAGGACTACCGCGATCAGTTCCTCGGCAAGGTCGTCCATGTCCTCGCCGAAGAGGTCAAGAACGGCTGGTACGAAGGTCTTACGGATGAATACATCCGCGTCACCATCCGGAGTGAAGGTGTAGAGCGGGGCCTCATGTACCCGGTCCGCATCACCGCCATCACCGAAGAAGGAATGGTGGGGGAAGTCGTTACCGCGTGATGCTAAAGGAATCTTTTGAAGAAAGGATCCGGATTCGGGCCTGTGAGGTCAACACCTATAGCACCTTGCAACCTTTCATTTACGATTTAAGGAGGAATTACCATGTCTGACTGCATTTTCTGCAAGATCGCTGCCGGAGAAATCCCGAGCACCAAGGTTTACGAAGATGACAACTGGTTTGCATTCAAGGATATCGAGCCCTGTGCACCGGTCCATATCCTTGTCATTCCTAAAAAACATGTCGACAACATTCTGGCTTTCGACGAAGAGTACAACAAAAACTTCTCCGACTTCTTCCTCGTCGTGAAGAAGATCGCGGAAGAAGCCGGTCTGAAAGAAAATGGCTTCCGCCTCGTCATGAATACGGGCGAAAAAGCAGGACAGTCCGTCTTCCATTTCCACGCTCATATCATCGGCGGCAAAGAAATGGGCTGGCCGCCATTCCCTGAAAAATAATGAGGAATGAGGAATTAGGGATTAGAAATGAAGGTGGCGGCTTTGCCGCGATCGAGGGCTCAGGTCGCAGCTGTTCTGGCATTCATTATCTTACATACGACGTTTCTCGCCGCTCAGGATGACGAAACGGGGCGATGCCCGAAGGCTGGAGGATAGAAGTCAGATGTCAGATGTCTCCTAGTCTCTTGGTCTAATCCCTAATCCCTAATCCCTAGTCACTTTTTTTCATAAAACAGATTGACAGAATGCCACTTGTACTTTATACTAATTAAGTGTGCAATAGCACCCCATCAGTCTTATTGGGAGGGAGGGATATAGATGTCTGAAATCAAAGTTCAAAAGGGCGAAACTCTTGAAAGTGCTCTTCGCAGATTTAAACGTTCCTGCCAAAAAGCCGGGGTTCTTTCTGAAGTAAGAAAACGTGAACATTATGAAAAGCCCAGCGTAAGACGTAAACTGAAATCTGAAGCCGCTAGAAAACGTAAGTTTAAATAATAGGTTGTAAGGTGATTAGTTTTGTCAATCAAAGAACAGCTCATGGCTGACATGAAAGCAGCTATGAAAGCGAAAGAAGAAGGAAAGCTTGCTCTGAACACGATCCGCATGGCTCGTGCTCATATCAGACAGGCTGAAATCGACAACGGACACGCGGACTTCAATGATGATCAGGTTCTTGCGGTTCTCCGGAAAGAAGTGAAGCAGAGGAAAGAAACTCTGTCTGAGATCGAGAGTTCCGGAAGAGAAGACCTGGTTGAACAGACCAAAGCGGAGATCGATGTACTTGAGAAATACCTGCCGGCAGAAATGACTCCGGAAGCCGTCGAAGCAGCAGTCAAGGAAATCGTCGATGCCATGGATCCTGGGCAGAAAAACATGGGCTCTGTGATGAAAGCTGTCATGGCGAAGCTTAAAGGACAGGCAGACGGAAAGCTGATCAATCAGATCGTCCGCAAACTGCTTGCTTAGGCGAAAGGCTTGACAAAGTAAGAAGCGTGGTGTATTCTTAATCCATAAGTTCATATGCTGCGTCAAAGATGACTCATTCCTACCGGGATGGGTCATTTTCTATTGATTCATATAGCTTATTTTCAATCTAAAAAATGGTGGAATTCAAGAAAGTCTATAGGAGGACTCAAATGAACAAAAACTTATTGTACTGCATCCCTGCTGGACAGTATGGCAAAGAAGGGGTACTTTCTTTACTGGCACAGCATCCGGAAATTCGGTTCGTCTCTCTGGTCGGAATCGATCTTGCAGGCAATGATACAGATGAACGCATCCCGATCGAGATCTTCATGAAGGACTACGAAGATTTCTTCGCCGGCAAAGCTGTCCAGACAGATGGTTCTTCTGTCGTGTTTATGAATATCGCCACACTGAACGATGCCCGCGTCGACATGGTAGCCGACAGCACCGTGAATTGGTATGTAGACTATAATGATGATAACGTAGATGAAGAAACCGGTCTTCCGATCGGCACGCTTCGTATCCCGAGCTTCCTCATCCACAATGGCAAATTCATTGATTCCCGTTCTATTCTGAAGCAGTCCTGCGAATATGTCGCTGATCGCCTCCGAAAGCTCTTGGTCGGCGCACAGGTCAAGGGGATGGAAAATTTCCCATTCTCTGAGATCCAGGACATCGTATTCACCACCGGCACAGAGCTGGAATTCTGGGTGAAGACACCGAGCGAGAAGGAGACCGTACAGCATCTTTCCATTTCCCAGCGCCTGCAGGAGCAGTACTGGCAGCGCATGCGCGGCAATGTCCGTACCGCTATGGAACAGGCGATCGAAGAACTCGATGCCCGCGGCATGCATGTAGAAATGGGACATAAAGAAGTCGGCGGGATCAAACCTAAGATCGATGATGATGGTCATATTTTTGACGTTTGCGAACAGCTTGAGCTCGACTGGCTCTTCTCGACGAATCCGCTGCAGGCGGCAGATAATGAACTGGAAGCCCGCATTGTGGTTCGTGAAGTATTCCGCAGAAACGGGCTCGACGTCTCCTTCCGTGCGAAACCGATCATCGGCGTCGCCGGCTCCGGGGAACACACCCATGTCGGCTTTGCTGCTCTTCTTAAAAATGGCAAGACCATCAATCTGTTGGCGCCGGAGGATATGCAGGCGGATTTCCTCTCCACCATCGGCTATGGCTTCATCATGGGCATCCTCAACAACTACGAAGCAACGAATCCATTCGTTTCCTCGACCACCGATGCTTTCAACCGCCTGAAGCCTGGCTTCGAAGCGCCGGTCTGCATCGTCACCTCTCTGGGACATAAGCCGGAGCTCCCGTCTCGAAACAGATCCATCCTGATCGGGCTCATCCGTGATATCGGAAATCCGAAAGCCACCCGCTTCGAACTCCGTGCGCCGAACCCGTTTACCAATACCTATCTCTGCGTTTCCTGCCTGTACCTGACTGCTTTGGATGGCATCGAGTATGCACTCGCTTCCGGAAAAGGTCCGGAAGAACTTCTCGCCGAGCTTTCTAAGAAAGCTGGAGAAGAAGCCGGATACCTTGACAAAGATAGAGAATATCGCTGCGAAGACAACGTATTCGAAGACTATACGCAGGAAGAACGCGATGCTGTCTTCGGCAAGCCGCCGGCTACCGTCTGGGACAATGTCAAGATCATGAAAGCCAATCCGGACAAAGTCGCTGCGCTCACCAAGAGCGGTGCGATCTCTGAACAGATCGTAGACTCCTTTGTCGCCTCCATCCTTTACCGCTGGAAGAATGAGCTGATCGATCGAATCATTCCAGGCACCGAACTGGCTGTCAGAGGATATAAGAAGCTCGATAACGACGATAAGATCGATGAAAAACGCTGGAAATCAATCAAGGCGAAGCGCATCGAGCTCGCTAAGGATACAGAGGATGAGAAATGCCTCTGCACCCGCCTGAAGGAAGCTCTCGAGGCGAATGACTTCGATACCGCTTCCACGCTGCAGGTGGAAATGGCAAAGAAAGCAGAAGCACTGGAAAAAGAATATCGCGTCTATGCGCTGAATATTCTGGACTAGAGAAATGCTGGTGCATCAGGGCGAGGGGAAAATGAAATTTCTAATCCCTAGCCACTAATCCCTAGTCACCAGTCACTACTAACCAACTATACATTCATCTGGCCGAAGATGACCTACTCTCTGGATACCCAGAGAGTAGGTCATTTTTATTTTACAGGCAAGCTCAAATAGGGGGGACAACCTGGATGAGACGTTTATGGAAAATGGAGTACTGCTACTCCACGCTGGGGTTTCGCCAGCTGTGTAAAAGGATCCAGAGATTAGGGGTTGGAGGTTAGGAATCAGCGAACCTCACCCATGGGCAAACGGCCATCAAAGACCAACAATCCACGATTATCAAGCAGGAGGAATTCAAAATGATCAACAACGACTTACTGTACTATATCCCGTCCGGTGAATTTGGCAAAGAAGGCGTCCTGGGACTCCTCAAGACCCATCCGGAAATCCGTTTCGTTTCTCTGGTCGGCATCGATCTGGCCGGCAATGACACCGATGAAAAGGTGCCGATCGAACTGTTCCTGAAAAACTACGATGATTTCTTCGCCGGTACAGCTGTACAGACCGACGGCTCCTCTGTCGTTCTGATGAACATCGCCACCCTGAATGATGCCCGCGTCGACATGGTCGCAGATGCCAGCGTAAACTGGTACATCGACTACAATGAAGACAACCTGTACAGCAATGGCCGTCCGGTCGGCACGCTCCGCATCCCATGCTTCCTTCTGCACAATGGCAAATTCATTGACTCCCGTTCTATCCTGAAAGAATCCTGCGCTTTCGTCGCTGAGAAACTGAAAGGTCTCCTCGCAAGCGGCAAGCCGGTCAAAGGCATGGAAGATCTGCCGGTCGATGAGATCGAGGATATCAAATTCACCATCGGTACGGAACTGGAATTCTGGGTCAAGACACCGAGCGAAACAGAAACGGTACAGCACCTGTCCATTTCTCAGAGACTGCAGGAACAGTACTGGCAGAGAATGCGCGGCAACGTCAGAACTGCGATGGAAGAAGCCATCGAAGAACTGGATGCTCGCGGCATGCATGTAGAAATGGGGCATAAAGAAGTCGGCGGTATTAAACCGAAGGTCGATGATCTGGGACATACCGTAGATGTCTGCGAACAGCTCGAACTTGACTGGCTCTTCTCCATGAATCCGCTGCAGGCGGCTGACAATGAACTTGAAGCCCGCATCATCATCCGTGAAGTCTTCCGCAAATACGGCCTCGATGTTTCCTTCCAGGCAAAACCGATCATCGGCGTTGCCGGCTCCGGCGAACATACCCATGTCGGCATTTGTGCATCTCTGAAGAATGGCAGGACCATCAATCTTCTGGCGCCGAGCGATATGAAAGCCGACTTCCTCTCCACCATCGGCTATGGCTTCATCATGGGTATCCTGAAGAACTACGAAGCAACGAATCCATTCGTCTCCTCCACCACCGATGCCTTCAACCGTCTGAAACCGGGCTTCGAAGCACCGGTCTGCATTGTCACCTCCCTCGGCCACAATCCGGAAGTACCGTCCCGTAACAGAACCATCCTGATCGGTCTGGTCCGCGACATCGAAAGCCCGAAAGCCACCCGCTTTGAACTGCGCGCGCCAAACCCGTTCACCAATACCTATCTCGCTGCCTCCTGCCTCTTCCTGACCGCACTGGATGGCATTACCTATGCGATCACCTCCGGCAAAGCACCGGTAGACCTCCTCGCAGAACTCTCCAAGAAACCGGGCGAAGCTGCTGACTATCTCGAAGCAGGTCGTGCATATCGCTGCGAAGACAACGTATTCGAAGACTTCACCCAGGAAGAACGTGATGCTGCTTTCGGCAAGCCGCCGGCAACCGTATGGGAAAACATCAAGACCATGAAGGCAAACAAAGACAAAGTCGCTGTCATCACCGCCGGCGACAGCTTAAATCAGGTCATTGTAGACTCCTTCCTTGATTCCATCGAATACCGCTGGGAAAATGAACTCGTTGACCGCATCATCCCGGCTACAGAAGCACTCGTCAAGAGCTTCAAGAAGCTTTCCAGTGAAGATGAACTCGATGAAGAACGTTGGGAATCTATCGCAGCAAAGAAATATGAACTCATCAAAGATACCAAAGTCAGCAAGTCTATCGCGACCAAGCTCAAAGAAGCCCTGGAAGCCAAAGACTATGACACCGCTTCTGATCTCCAGATCGAACTCTCCAAGAAGTCCGAAGCACTGGAAAAAGAATACGCTGTCTATGCGCTGAACATTGTCGGCTGATAGAAAGCAATAAAAAAGGGGCTGCGAAGAAATGAGGATTCATTTCTTCGCAGCCCCTTTTTGTTGCTTTCATTTGGTTCAGGGTTCAAGGTTCAGGGTTCAGGTGGCGGCTTCGCCGCCTTTTTTAGAAGATGGTATTCTCGTATCGTAGCCTTCCCCTCGAGGGGAAGGTGCCCCGAAGGGGCGGATAGGGCACAGGCGGTATGAAAGAGAGCGGGAAGGAGTGTCTCAAGTCGACGATTTATGAAAGTAGCCTATCCACCGCTCCGCGGTCCCCCTTCCCCGATGGGGAAGGCTTAGTGGTGGGGATAGCAGCGATACGGGGGAAACGCATTTCCAACATACGGAGGGAGCCAACCCCGTCTCGCTACGCCAGGCAGCCCCTTCCAGAGGAAGGGGCGAGAATGTGGGGCGTTTTGAGTGTATCTATCCCTCCTTCCTTTGGAAGGAGGTGCCCGCAGGGCGGAGGTTGGAGGCGCAGAGCGGAGTGAAAGATGATGTGAGGCTATCCGTGTTTCCCTCGTCACCAGTATCCACTCACTTTACCGCAGTAAATGTGAGCGACTTTGTATCAAGTGAAAGAGTATAGGTGGCGTCTGTGCCATTTTCCTTCGTGTGGAAGAGGATCTGTTTCTTCTCAACGGTGAAAGAAGAGGCACCATTGATATTTTCCAGATCCGCTGCATCGAAGGCACTCTTGAAGGCGCCTCCCTTATAGGAAACGATATGTGCGCCGCCGGCTTCGCCGGTATCGACAAGGTAGAAGCGCAGGCCATTCGCGTCATTCACGAGCGGCGTGATGGTGAGCTTTGCATCCGCAAAGCCGGCTTCTTCGCTTACGAGGACGGGGAGAGCGGTGAGAGACAGCGCACTCTCTGATGCTTTCGTCGTGAAGGTGAGGTCAGCCTTGCCTTCTTCGCCTGCGGTGAGGTTTACGTCGAGCCGTTGGTCACCCGTGAGGGCGGTGTGGAAGGCGGCCTCCCCGGAATTGACGGCCAGGATCGTAGGCTCGCCCGTGATCCAGTTCGCGGAAACAGAGGAAGCGAGGGTGAGGGCTGCGAAAGCAGCAGTCAGTAACATTTTTCGCATAGGAGACTCCTTTCATGAATGAGAAATGATAAGCAGTGAGAACACCGCATGGGGATAAAAGGACAGGAGCATCGTATCCGCAGTCCTGAGCCACAGTCATAAAAACTGCTATTTATTCTCATTATATAGAAAATTCGAGCATGTTTCAAGCTAGGCGGAGGGGCGGGAAAGTTCCTCCGCCTTTCTTGCGACCGATCCTCAGCCACTAAAAAACATGCAAAAAGAGCCGGCTGAAATACAGCCGGCTTGAAATGCAGCAATCAGATGATCGATCAGATGTCTCTGTTTACTTTATGAGAACGAAGGCAACGAGTGCAGACATTCATTCTCTTGACCTGTCCGTCAACCAGTACGCGAACTCTCTGGATGTTCGGTTTCCAGGTTCTCTTTGTTTTCAAATGGGAATGGGATACATTGAATCCCGTAGCGGTTCCCTTGCCGCAAACTTCACAATAGTTAGCCATGTGCTACACCTCCTTGCACTTCCGCGATTGCAACATTCATACTATATCACAACTCTTTTTTTTACGCAAGTATTTTACAGCAGAGTATTTGAAGAATTATAATAAGAGTAAAGGCTAGACGGGAGTGCGTCGCGTAAAGCGTCGCAAAGATTTATGGCAGGGGATCGTGACGCACAAGGAGCCGCGTCCTTTCTGCCATGCAGGCCCCGTTCCATGTCAAGTCCGCATCTGTCATACAAAGGAGGTCATCCATGAAACTATCTGATTCCGTGCAGTACCTGAAGGGTGTCGGCCCTCGGATGAAGGAGAAGCTGGAGCGCCTCGGTATTCATACCGTGGAAGATCTCCTTTCCTATTTTCCGAGGCGCTATCAGGACTGGACGAAGGTCACGCCGATGGGAGCTCTCGTGCCTGATGAAGAGGCTGTGGTCTACGGAGAGGTAGTGGGCCTCAAGGAGATCCATCCCCGAAGAAGCATGTCGATCCTGAATGTCATGATCGTCGATGATACAGGCGCGGTGGTGCTTACCTATTTCAATCAGCCGTGGAAAGCCGATCTTTTTCATCGTTCGAAGCATGTGCTGGCATATGGCAAGGTGGAGTATGGCTACAACAGGAACCAGATCAGCAATGCGGAGATCGAAGCCATCGAGCCAGAGGACCTGCCGTCCTTTCAAAAGCTCGTCCCTGTATACGGACTGACCGAGGGCATCAAGACGCCGCAGCTTCGGCGTATGATCGAGGGAGCGCTCGCGCTGGTGGAGGATGCGGATGAGAATCTTCCGGAGGATACCGTCCGGAGAGAGAAACTGATGGGACGGCTTGCGGCCATCCGCGCGATGCATGATCCGAAGGACTGGGCCGAGCAGAGAGAAGCGCGCAGACGGATCGCATTTGAAGAATTGTTCTTCATGCAGGCAGGCGTCCTGCTCCTGCGCAAAAAAAGAGAAGAGGGGAGAGAGAGCATCAAGTGCGCGCCATCCGGTGAGCTCGTCAAGAGGGTGCGCGAGCAGTTCCCCTTCCGGCTGACCGAAGGGCAGCAGCAAGCCTTTCGTGATATCGAGGACGATATGGAAGGGCTCATCCCGATGAACCGCCTGGTGCAGGGGGATGTCGGGAGCGGCAAGACCGCTGTCGCGGCACTCTCGCTCGCCAAGATCGTAGAGAATGGCTATCAGGGCGCGCTCATGGCACCGACTGAGGTCCTGGCAGGGCAGCACTATGAGACATTCCAGCATTTCTACGAAGGCCTTCCCATCCGCGTCGCTTACCTCTCCGGAAATACGAAGACCTCTGAGCGCCGCGAGATCCTGAAGCAGCTGGCAGCAGGCGACATCGATGTGCTGATCGGTACCCATGCTTTGATCGAGAAAGATGTCATCTTTGCCCATCTGGGTCTCGTCATCACCGATGAGCAGCACCGCTTCGGCGTGAAGCAGCGAAAGGCATTAGAAACGAAGGGGGGCTCGCCGCACATCCTCGTCATGACGGCGACACCGATCCCAAGGACCATGGCGCTCTCCGTTTATGGCGATCTCGATGTTTCAGCCATCCGCGGGATGCCGCCGGGAAGACATCCGGTGAAGACTTACGCCATCGGGAGTCAGATGCTCCAGCGTGTCTTTCGTTTCATGGGACGGGAAATGGAAGCGGGACATCAGGTGTACGTGGTCTGCCCGCTCGTCGAAAAGAGTGAGAAGCAGGACCTCGCCTCCGCCGTCTCTGTGTATGAAGAGCTGCGTGACCGCATATTCCCCATGTTTCCCGTGGGCCTTGTCCATGGGCGGATGAAGAACAGCGAGAAAGAGGCGGTCATGCAGGCCTTTCATCGGGGAGAGAAGAAGCTCCTCGTCGCCACATCCGTCATCGAAGTCGGCGTCAATGTACCCAATGCCACCATCATGTTTGTCTACGGAGCCGACCGCTTCGGCCTTTCGCAGCTGCATCAGCTTCGCGGCCGTGTCGGGCGCGGGGAGGCGCAGGCTTACTGCATCCTCTACTCGGATAATCAGAATGAGATCACCCAGCTCAGGATGAAGCTGATGTGCGAGATCCAGGATGGCTTCCTCCTGTCTGAAAAAGATCTCATCCTGCGCGGCAGCGGTGAATTCTTCGGCTATCACCAGCATGGCATGCCGGACCTCAAGGCGGCAGATATCGTGAAAGATCTCCCGCTCCTCGAAGAAGCGAGGAAGGAAGCGCAAAACGCCATGGAGCGGGGGATGGATTTCAGGAAAGAACTTGCGCATCGATTTGGAGGGGCGTTCCTTGAAAAATTGGGGGGGAGAAGTGACTGGTGACTGGTGACTAGGGATTAGGAGCCTCAAGTGACTTGTGACTAGTGACTGAAATGCCACCTTCGGGTATCGCCACCATCTATACTCCGCGGCGCTTCCATATTTTTAAGCGCCGCACCACCATTTCTCATTTCTAATTTCTCATTCAAGCGAGGCTTTCAACCGTAATCAAGGGGCGCTCTGCTCCACAGGCTAACCTTGAACCCTTAAAAATCATACAAGACACAGCTCTGTGATTTATGGTATAATGTTTTAATTGAAAAGAATGCACCTCTTTGGCATGTGAGGGAATGCGGATCCTATAGATCTGCATTTCCGATCGCAGAGAGATAGACATGACATCACATAAGTAACCAAAGTTTTTGAATGGAGGCTATGATGAGAGAAGACAAATTTGGCAAGCAGGGACTGACTTTTGATGATGTGCTGCTGATCCCGGCACATTCGGATGTCCTTCCGCGCGACGTAGATGTACGCACCCACCTTACACAGAATGTCACACTGAATATTCCGGTCATGAGCGCCGGCATGGATACCGTCACTGAAGCAGAAATGGCGATCGCCATGGCGCGCGAGGGCGGTATCGGTGTCATTCACAAGAACATGAGCATTGATGAGCAGGCCAGAGAAGTGAAGCTGGTCAAGCGTTCGGAACACGGCATCATCGTGGATCCGATCTACCTCGCTCCGGACAACACCCTGTCGGATGCGGACGAACTGATGAACAAATACCATATTTCCGGTGTGCCGATCACAGAGAATGGCAAACTGGTCGGCATCATTACGAACCGTGATATGCGTTTCGAGACGGATCTGTCCCGTCCGATCAGCGACATCATGACTTCGAAAGGGCTGATCACCGCTCCGGAACATACCACCATGGAAGAAGCGAAACGCATCCTGCAGGCGCACCGCATCGAAAAACTGCCGCTTGTGGACGATGCCGGCCATCTGAAAGGCCTCATCACCATCCGTGATATCGAAAAGATGAGAAAATACCCAAATTCGAACAAAGACTCTGACGGCCGCCTGAAAGTGGCTGCTGCCATCGGTGTCACTTCGGACGTGGAAGACCGCGTCGAAGCGCTTCTCGATGCCAAAGCAGATGTCCTTGTCATCGATACCGCACATGGTCACAGCGAAGGCGTGCTGCAGACCATCCGCCGCCTGCGCAAAGCATTCCCGCATCTGGAACTCATCGCCGGCAATGTCGCGACCTATGATGCGACCAAGGCACTGATCGAAGCCGGTGTATCCGCTGTCAAAGTCGGCATCGGACCTGGCTCCATCTGCACGACCCGCGTCATTGCGGGCATCGGTGTACCGCAGATCACAGCGATCTATGACTGTGCGAAAGCAGCTGAAGGCACCGGCATCCCGATCATCGCTGACGGCGGCATCCAGTACTCCGGTGATATCGCAAAGGCCCTTGGCGCCGGTGCGTCCTGCGTCATGCTCGGCAACCTCCTCGCAGGTACGGAAGAAGCTCCTGGCGAGATGATCATTTATCAGGGCAAGAATTACAAATCCTACCGCGGCATGGGCTCTCTGGGCGCTATGCAGGCTGGCAGCAAGGACAGATATTTCCAGCAGAATGCGAAGAAACTTGTACCGGAGGGTATCGAAGGCCGCATTCCTTACAAAGGACATGTCTCCGACGTCCTATTCCAGCTCATCGGCGGTCTCCGTGCATCCATGGGCTACTGCGGTGCGAAGAACATCAAGGCCATGAATGAAGACACTCAGTTTATTCAGATTACCGGCGCAGGTCTGCGTGAAAGCCATCCGCATGATGTCAGCATCACCAAGGAAGCACCGAACTACAGCGTAAACGTAAAATGATAGATATAGAAAAATCCTCGCACAATGTGATGGACGTCACGGTCTATGCACTCACCATGCAGGAAGTCCTCCAGTGGGCGAAAGAAGGGATGGGGGATGAAAAGCCCCGCCTCATTGCCACGGCCAATGCAGAAATGATCATGAAGGCGCAGGAAGACAAGGAGCTCGGGCGCATCCTGAATCGTGCCGACCTCGTCGTTCCTGACGGAGCCGGTGTACTTTGGGCGGGAGAAACTCTCGGCACTCCCTTTCCGGAACGCGTGACCGGTGCCGACTTGTCTGTCGAGCTGCTAAAGATCGCATCGAAAGAAGGCTGGCCCGTCTATTTCTTGGGCGGTGCGCCCGGCGTCGCGAAGAAGGCAGCCGATCGTTTCCAGAAGTCCCATGGGGAGATCCGACTCGTGGGCTGCCATGACGGCTACTTCGATGAAGAAGAAGAGAAAAGGATCATCAAAGACATTCGGAAAAGCGGAGCCAGGCTGCTCCTGGTAGGCCTCGGCGTCCCGAAGCAGGAGAAATGGCTCTATCGTCACAAGGACGAGCTTGGACCCGTGCTGGCCATGGGCATCGGCGGCGTCTTCGATGTCATGAGCGGAAATCTGAAACGCGCCCCGCTCTGGATGCAGAAGAACCGCCTCGAGTGGGCGTATCGACTCTACCTGCAGCCCTCCCGCATCGGGCGCATGATGGCCATCCCCAAATTCATGATGGCTGTCAAGAAGTGGAAAAAGGAGCAGGGGGGCAGGGGCTAGTGACTGGTAACTAGGGATTAGGAGTTTAGAGTGACTTGTGACTGGTGACTTGAATATCACTTTCGGGCATCGCCTCATATATAATTGCGGTGAAGCCGCCACCACAACCCTGAACCCTGAACCTTTAACCCTTAACCATTAAACCCTTAACCCTTAAACCCAACATATTCATTTAGGAGTCAGTGATGCTGAAAAAACCAATCATTCTACCGGAAGGATACCCTTTTATCATCGTGGCACTCCTTCTTGGCGTGATCGGACTCTGGATGAAATGGTACTATGCTGCCGTCGTGCCCTTTGTACTTGCAGTATACTTCACCTATTTCTTCCGCTGTCCTCCCAGAAATGATAAAATCACTCCGGGTGATGATGTCCTCGTCTCTCCGGCGGACGGCACCGTCGTGGACGTGTGCCATGACGCGAAGGAAGACATGTTTCTGGGACAGACCTGTCATAAAATCACCATTTTCCTTTCCATCTTCGACGTGCACTGCAACCGCAGCCCGATGGAAGGGAAGATCACCTACCAGTCCTATACGCAGGGCAAATTCCTGCCGGCGTATGAGGAAGGGGTAGGCTTTGAAAATGAACGCGGCGCCATCGGGATCACGGGCAAGAACCGATCCATCCTGGTCATCCTCATCGCGGGGATACTGGCACGACGCGTTGTTTCCTGGAAAAATCTGGGAGACAGCCTGAAAAAAGGCGAACTCTACGGCATGATCAAATTCGGCTCCTGCACGGAGCTCTACATCCCGGGAGACTGTGAGATCTGCGTCAAAAAAGGCGACAAAGTACGCGGCGGCCTGACCGTCGTAGGGAGGCTGAAATAAGTTGAATAAATCTTGGATTGCCAATGGAGTCACAGCGGCCAATGCATTCTTTGGCGGCTTATCCATAATGATGTCTATCGAAGGTCACTGCGACCTCGCAGCGATTTTCATACTGATCGCGATGGTGGCTGATGCACTGGACGGGAGAGTCGCCCGTGCGCTGCACACCGCCGGCCCCATGGGCGTCGAGCTCGACTCCCTCTCCGATGATATTTCCTTCGGCATAGCAGCTGGTGCGCTCATCTACTCCTACCAGCTCCATGAGCTGGGCTGGGTGGGCATCATTCCCTGCGCCCTCCTTGGTACCTTCTGTGCCTTCCGTCTGGCACGCTTCAATGTGAAAGTCACATCCGTTCATGGCTACTTCGAAGGACTGCCCTGCCCGACGACCGGCGTCATCATTTCCGCTTACGTGCTCTCCGGTGCGAAAGTCTGGAACTGGCTCATCGTCCTCTGGGTCCTTCTGCTCGCTTTCCTCATGGTGAGTGAGATCCACTACCCGGATAACAAAGGCGCAAGCGCAGACCAGCTGCATGTGCCTGCGGTGCTGATCTGCCTTGCCTTCTTCGTCATCGCGACCATCTTTTACTGGCCGATCTGGGCGGCTGCCATCTGCGCTGCCTACATCCTCTTCGGCATGATGAATACCTACCTCAACCGCAGAAAAGGCAAACGGAAAGCTATCAGAAGAAAACAGAAAAGAGCACCTGAGGACATCGAACAATGAACCACTACCTCGATATAATCATGTTTCCGATACAGATCATCGTCGGGATTTTTACCATCTACTATACGGTGATTGCGTTATTCGGCATGTGGCATCGAAAAGAAACGAATCTGGCTGCCCCGAAAAGCCGCTTCGCCATCGTCGTACCGGCGCACAACGAAGCCATGGTCTTGGGGGATCTGTTGGACAACCTTCGCATCCTGAAATATCCGAAAGAACTCTATGACGTCTTCGTCATCGCCGACAACTGCACCGACAATACCGCTGACATCGCGCGCGCCCATGGCGCCCACGTCTTCGAAAGAGAAAACAAGGAACTCGTCGGCAAAGGCTATGCCATGGACTGGGTCTTCCCGAAGATCTTTGCACTGGATAAGAAATATGACGCTTTCTGCGTCTTCGACTCCGACAACCTCGTCCATCTGGATTTCCTTGCCGTCATGAACAATCGTCTCCTCAAAGGGCAGAAAGTCCTGCAGGGCTACCTCTCCGCGAAGAATCCGACCGACACCTGGGTCTCCGGTACCTTCGCCATCGCCTTCTGGACCATCAACCACCTCTGGCATCTCGGCAAGTACAATATGGGTCTCTCCTCCTGTCTTGGCGGCACCGGCATGTGCATTGCTTCCGACATCGTCAAGAAATACGGCTGGGGCTGTGACTGCCTGACCGAAGACATGGAATTCGCCATGAAATGCCTCTCTCACGGCATCCGCACCTGCTGGGTACATGACGCCATCATTTACGATGAGAAGCCACTCTCCTTCATGGCCTCCTGCCGCCAGAGAAAACGCTGGGCGCAGGGCCAGTTCGACTGCTCCGAGCGCTACATCCCGATCCTTTGGAAAGAAGGATGGAAACGTCACAGCATCGTCATCTTAGACGGCATCATGCAGCTCCTGCAGAACTACTTCCTCCTCGTCTCCACCTTCTACCTTCTGATGACCTACATCAATATGTTCTACCCCTGTTTTACGGTCATCCTCTACAACGATGTGCTGGTGCCGCACCAGTTCTGGGCGATCCTGGGATTCATCCAGTCCGTCGTCCCATTGATCGTTCTCCTGCAGATCAAGGTGCCCTGGAAGATCTACCTCTACTGGCTCATCTACCCTGTCTTCATGTACTCATGGATCCCCGTCACCATCCTCGGATGGAAGGATCGCCATGAGAAAGGCTGGGTACATACCATTCATACCAGAAGCATGCACTTCGAGCAAGCCAGCCTCACCAGAAAGAAAGAAATCGACTCTTGAAACTAAGCCAAAGAACCACGGCACGCGCCGTGGTTCTTTTTTGTTGTTTGGCGGTGATTGGTGACTAGTATTGCGTTTCCCTAAATAACGGGCATTTTAAGTCAACTTCCGAATCAAGTGAGGACTGAGGAGTTAGGAGTGAGGAGTGAAGGTACGGCGCATAAAATGAGGAAGCGCCGCGGAGTTTTATATAAATAATGGATAAACTGTTTTATATAATGAAGGGGGATTGGGGCACTATATGAATGGTGTGCCTCTTCTGGCACTTCTCACTAAGTCCAGAAGTTGACAAATCGCTATACTGGTGACAAGGGACTGGACGTCATCCTGCGCGGACGAAAACGGCGTATGTGCGATAGCCGCATGCGGAACAAGCGTCGAAGAATCTTGCGATGAATATGGCTTGCTGCCTGCTTTATATAAAAATCGAGAAAATATGTAAAATCAACATTTGAAAACTTTGGAAAATATGCAATTTAATAGAAATAAAACTATGACGCCTTTTTTATAAATGACGGAGATCAATGTTTCCCTTCCATCTTTTTTATCCAAAACCGTGTAAAGTCCAAAACTTCCACGATAGTATTTTATGGAGAGAGGAAAATCCTTCCGGGAGCCGAAAGCTCCTTCACACTCCTACGTGCACATGCCTATAGGAAAGGAGAACGGAGATGGCTGGCGGCGGATCCGATTTCCCTCCTCCCGCCAGAAAGCGTACTAGGGAAACGCTGATTAAATCACAAAATCAGATTTCATATGGATTTTTATACATAGCGTTGTCGACATCCTCCTTAAATAGCTCGCTATTCGCGCCCTCTGTCTCCTCGCTCTGTATAAAAATCCAAGAATGAAATCCGATAACGATTTAATCAGTGTTTCCCTAAGCGCCGCGGAGTATAAATAGGGCGATGCCCGAAGGTCGGAGATCACAGGCTTCCCGTTTGAACATTTCCTGACATTGGCCGTTTGACCGCGAATGACAAAGATTTCTCGCTTGCGCTCGAAATGACAGTACGAGAAAGTCACCAGTCACAAGTCATAAGTCGCCCTGCGTCCATCACTGCCTGCTCATCCCTGCTTCCAACCTTTTCTTGCGTCGGGGCGGGTGAGTCTCCGCCTCTTATTATCTCCTTGTAGCTCTCTTGAAAAGATGGTAAAATGAAACCCTAGAACTTATTATACGAGAAAGAGGACTGGTAAGAGATATGGGACAGAAGGGGAACAACTTTGTGGAGTATGCCCTCATGCTGGGTCTGGTGGTCGGGATCGGATGGGGTGTTTTGGGGTCTTACGGAGACGGGATTCCCGGGATCTTTGGCTCCGCCGCAGAGCTTCTTCAAGCGGGGAGCAAAAGTGATAAGGTCTATGACCGTCACATGAAGTGGCTGCAGGATACGCTTCTTGCTCTCGCGCAAAAGGAGCCGGGCAATGGGGGCCAGTCAGTTTTCGACTATATGGGTGGAACGAATGGAAGCTATTTCGATCAAAGAAAAGGCCCGGAGTTTACGACGGAGAATGGGCTGATCGATAGTGACAGTGGGTCGAATTTTGTGAAACAGATCGATTCCCGTGCACTCCAAAGTGACAGCTGGGCGATGGTCGGTTATAAGGAAAATGGAAAGCTGTACTATGCGGTCGCCATTTACAGCCCGGATAAGAATGGTGGGACGAAATTGACCGATCAGCCGGTGCGGGCGAAGGTCACGACGGATGTGTATCGGGTGGATCCTAATGCTACTACGGATGCCATTACTCGACTCGATAGCAGACAGATGCAGGTGGGAGAGAACACACGAAAGGATGGAACTGGAACTAAGTATCATGTCCTTCGTGATCTGAAATGAGAAGTACAGAGAGAAACGCACAGGCTTTTCCGCCTGTGCGTTTTTGTATAGAGGAATGCCGCTTTCGCCTTCCTTTTCTTCTACGAACTGTCATACAAATATGCTATAATGAAGCGATGTATATTTTTGATTGAGGTGCAATATGACTGACTTAGAAGAAATCAAACGCCGCCGGACGTTTGCGATCATTTCCCACCCGGATGCCGGCAAGACGACATTGACGGAAAAATTACTGCTTTACGGGGGTGCGATCCATCTCGCAGGCTCCGTCAAGGCGAGGAAGACGGCACGCTATGCGGTGTCTGACTGGATGGAAATCGAAAAACAGCGCGGGATCTCTGTTACGAGCTCGGTGCTGCAGTTCGACTACCAGGGCTGCCGCATCAATATCCTGGATACCCCGGGGCATGCGGACTTTTCGGAGGATACCTACCGCACGCTGATGGCCGTCGACTCGGCGGTCATGGTCATCGATGTGGCGAAGGGCGTCGAAGCGCAGACGAAGAAGCTCTTCAAGGTCTGCTCGGATCGCGGGATCCCGATCTTCACCTTCGTGAATAAGATCGACCATTTCGGTAAGAATCCGTTCGATCTGATGGCGGACATTGAAGATGTGCTTGGCATCCGTTCCTGTCCGATGAACTGGCCGATTGGTGTGAACGGTGACTACACGGGCATCTATGACCGTGAGACGGAGATGTGCCATATCTTCATAAAGGACAATGCACATGGCGTGAAGAAGCTGGAAGTGATCTCCGGAAAGATCGATGACGAAGCCATCGTTTCTCAGGTCGGGCAGGAAGTTTTGGATGCGCTCCGTGATGACCTGGAGCTTCTTGATGAAGCAGGCGATCCCTTCGATGCGGAAAAAGTCGCCAAAGGGGAGCTGACACCGATGTTCTTCGGATCGGCTATGACGAATTTCGGCGTACAGCCATTTCTGGAGAAATACCTCGAGCTTGCGCCGCCGCCGGAAGCGAGAAAGACGCTGGAAGGCACCATCGAGCCGGAAGATCCGGCGTTCTCCGGCTTCATTTTCAAGATCCAGGCAAATATGGACCCGAAGCATCATGACCGTGTCGCTTTCATGCGTATCTGCTCGGGCGTCTTCGAGAAAGGCATCACCGTCCTGCATCGCCAGAGCGGCAAGATGCTCCGTCTCTCCCAGCCGCAGCAGTTCCTCGCGACGGAAAGACAGACGGTCGAGAAAGCCTACCCGGGCGACATCATCGGTCTTTTCGATACCGGTGAGCTCGGTGTCGGCGATACCGTCTGCGAGAAGAAGCATCCGGTCACCTTCATTGATTTCCCGGTCTTCCCGCCGGAGCTTTTTGCCCGTCTGTCTCCGGAAAGCAGCATGAAGAGAAAGCAGTTCCTGAATGGTGTCTCCCAGCTCGCGCAGGAAGGGGCGATCCAGGTCTACAAGCAGCCTTACGTCATGGAGTCTTTCATCATTGGCGCTGTCGGCCAGCTGCAGTTTGAAGTCATGAAGTACCGCTTGGAAAATGAATATAATGTCCATGTGAATCTGGAACCGCTCTCCTACACCGCAGCCCGCTGGACAGAAGGGGATGTCCCGCCGGAAGAGCTTATTGGCATCGACAATGCGATGGTCGTCTATGACCGCCGCGAGCGTCCTGTCTACCTCCTGCCGAATGCATGGCAGGCCGGCTGGCTCGCCCAGAGAAATCCGAAAGTCACCTTCCTTGAAAGTCCGCCGCTCGGCGTAGCGAGATTGGAAGGGAATTAAATGAGGAATTAAGGAAAGAAGGTGGCGGCTTCGCCGCTGAGCAGGAATCGCCTTCCCCTCGGGGGGAAGGTGCCCCGAAGGGGCGGATAGGGCACTGGCGGTATGAAAGAGAGCGGGGAAATGCGTCTCAAGTACGTCGTTTATGAGAGCACCCGAGCACCGCTCTGCGGTCTCCCTTCCCCATGCGGGGAAGGCTATTAAGTTAAGCGGCGGAACGTTCTTGGCTCCCCATCGGGGGAGCTGCCCAAAGGGCTGAGGGGGCTACGTAGCGGTATTGCATGAAAGTGTTGGAATATCGATAGCGTCGGACTATTCAACATAGCACGCTATACCGCTGGCATGCCCCTATTGCCTTCGGCACTTCCCCCGAAGGGGGAAGCAAGACGTTACGTAGCTAACGATTTCCTTAACTTAATAGCATTGCCCATGCGGGGAAGCCTTAGGCGGAGCGACGCTCCGCGTCGATTTTGGTAAACGGCGATGCCCGCATTCCGCACGCTAGTCGTTATCCTTAGTCACCAGTCACCATTTCCTCTGATCCATGAAAACGTCCGCCGTCCGGCGGGCGTTTTTGCATGCATTTTTCATTTCAAATCTTTGCGGAGACTATGGTATACTAATGGCGAATATGGTTTTTCGTGGCTGGTGATGGGAATTGCGTTTCATAAATAACTGGCAGTTAAATTGACCATCCAATCAAGTGAGAAGTTTGAGGTGAAGGCTCAGCGCATAAAATATGAAAGCGGCGCGGAGTTTTATATAAATCATGAATAGACTGTTTTATAAAATGAGAGGTATTGGGGCGCTATATGAATTGTGCGCCCCTTCCTCCACTCCTCACTCCTAACTCCTAACTCACATGAGGTGATACTATGACTTTTTTGAATCGACTGCTTTCCTCGCTCAAGAATGAGCGCGGGGCGTACCTGGTATTTTTTGCGATATTGATCCCGATCCTTTTCGGTTGTGCAGGGCTCGCGGTGGACCTCGGGAATGGCTTTGCCCGTCACGCACGCCTGCAGAAGGCGGCGGACGCGGCGGCTCTGGCTGGTGCTGCTACTTTTGCTATGAATCAAGAGACTGTCGATAGTCATCAAAAGGCAGATGCGCAGGCGGAAACTTATGCGAAAGTGAATTGGGGGAATGGGAGAGCATCATTCCAAAAGCGGCCCCAGGCGCAGACGGTGGATGGTGTATCGTATTATCGCGTCCTTCTTCAGGAGTCGATACCTACGACATTTATCAAATTTGTGGGCATTAAAGAAGACCTATTCAATATTGAGGCAGAAGCGGTGGCAGTGATTCCGACGAAATCGAATGAGCAATCGAATGAGCAGTTGAAATTCGATAGCCTGGCTTCTTTTAGCGGGAGCATGTCCGGAACATTTAACAATAATAATGGTACGGATGGTCAAATGACGCAATGGGGTTGGGTCAATGGCAATAACAATCCGATAGCTTCGACTTATGATGGGCATGTGGTTTGCTATAATCAGGATTTTTATAATGCCAATTACAATAAGCCGGAATTCCAAAAGTTCTTTACCAAAGAAGCTAGAAATTTGCCAAGAAATGATGCCGTTCAAAAAGGTCTTTATAGCCCTATGGAGAAGGGTAATGAGAGTGATTTTACGGCGTTTTGTCAAAAGTCTAATGATGCTATTGAGAAAATGTTTTCGGATTCTGCCAATTATTTTACGCCGCCTAAAGGAGAGCAGAATTATTCTTTGCCGAATGGCGATTACAATAGAACGCAGTCCAATAGAATTCTTCTAACCGGGGAACCGGGGGTCGGAAATTTTTCGCTGAATCTTAAAAATCTGGGTGGAGATCAAAATAAGCCTGTTTATGTTTATCTCAAAGGCGTTTTTGGCTTAGTGAATATCAATTTGCAAGAGGATATCAAGCGCCCCATTATTTTGTGCCTTCCGGAAAAGAATCCCTGGTGGCCGACTGAAATCCATTTTAATGGAAATGGTCACGATTTTCGTGGCGTATTGTATACGCCATATGCAAACAATACGCCGCTCAATTTTGAAAATGGAACATTCAGAGGTACTATTTTAACGCATGACTTAATGCTTCAGTCTAACCATGGTTCGTTTGTTTTCGAAGAGTTTGGATTCCCTGCGGGCGGTTCTGGTTCCAGTGGCGGAACCGGCAGCGGAAGCTCCTCGTCGCAGAAACTTCGTCTGGTAGATGGTAGTAAGCTCTCGTGGCAGTGAGGCCTTAGCTGATATATTTTGGTATTGTCGCTTGAG
>ULRG01030185.1_pt1 | contig 25476 bp, 22 predicted proteins | sample 1955211 | NCBI WGS metagenome assembly ULRG01 (sample SAMEA4835676, study PRJEB28245) | human gut metagenome | biome: gut microbiome; material: fecal sample | place: Denmark | collected 2008
CGAAGTTTCTTTTCTGTACTCATAATCTATGTCCTTTCTTTAAATTGTTTATTATTTCTGGTTGACGATGCAAAGGTACGGCGAAAAAACGAGTTATGAAATCGCATAATAGTGGCATTCTTACTACCACGTTTGTGGTATATGCCTGTTTTTACCCTCTTTTTCTCCCTTTATACCTTATTATATATAGGGAATTGGAAGATTTGCTTTCTGTCTTTTTTATGTATAAATGACGAAGTTGGCAGTAAAAAGTAAGCGAAAGATAGTAATTGAGAGATAAAACGTAAGGAAAGGGGAGTTATCGTAAACGTTTTCGTAATTAATTGCGAAAAAATGATATGCAAAAAAGAAAACGTTTTGATTTTTTTGCTAATTTTGCCCCTGTGAAAGAAGATATACGTTTAAAACGTTCATCTGGGAAAAGGTAATTCGCAAGAACAAAAAATATACTCAAAATAATCCACTAAAACTGTAAGTAAAATGAAAAGTTTAATTCTATCTCGATTATGGATGCTGATCGGTATCATCATCCTCACCACAGGACAGGCTTGGGCTCATGCAACAGATGGTTCGACAACAACGCAGAGGGTTTTTACCTCTATCGAGCAAATACGTGATGTTGCTCAGTCAAATAATCAGAAACATCAAGATGTGGTCATACAGTTTGATGCAACAAATCCTGCTATCGTAGTGGCTGTGATGAAACATGCAGACCCAGACATCAAAGATGAAAAATTCATCAACTCATTTTTTATTGTCGATAATAGTAAATATGGCTTATGGGTTTCACCTTATAATATAGATAAGGGATTCTCGTTGCCTCCTGATTTGGCTGTTGGTAGCAAAATCACAGGTTCGATCATAGGTGACTATAATGAGGGTGAGAGCGGAATGGTGTATTTCGGTGCCATACATAAAACGAAGGATATCGATGGGACTACTTACAAGACTTCTCTTACTGTAGACCATTCGGGCGAGGCAAGCGCAGATGGAACAAAGCCGGCAGTTTATCCTTTTACTGAAGCAAAGATGTGTATACAATTGCAAATAATAATCCTACCGATGGAAATACGGCAACAGCTTCGTATGGTAAGTATTTGAATACAATTATCAAAGTTCCAGGAACCATCAAGAAGGCAAGTGATAAGAACAATAATACGGAGTTTTATTTGGTACAGGATGAAAATACTGGTACAAGTGAAGCTGATATGAATAAACGTATTTACTTCAATAGTTCACAGTTGGATGGCATCAATCTTGATGACTATGTAGGAACCAGCGGAACATTTGAAGGCATCTTGGTGAAGCGAAATAAAAGTGAGTCAAAACTCATTGTACTGAAAGGCGATTTCTTCAAGGTAAACAAGATTTATCTTGATGAGAATGATGCTGAGGGTCGTGTAGAATACTTGGTACAACAAGGTGCTCTTAAAGATAAGGTAGATGTGTATGTACATCGTACGAATTTGGTTAACAATGCTGGTGCATGGAATACAATCAGTCTGCCTTTCGACCTGACAAAAGGAGAATTTAAGACGGCTTTTGGCTGCGAACTTACTGCTCTTGCCAAACCTGCAACAAGTGATGAGACTAATCATCAGTGGGTAGGACAGGTGAACGATAAAGGTGTACTTGCCTTTACCAAACTGCCAGATACAGAACTAACTATTAAGGCTGGCGTGCCTTATCTGATGCAGGCATCGGGTACACAGACAGCTTGTTTAAAGACCATTCCAGGTGCAGAGAACATGGAGCCTGAAACTCTTATGAAACAGGAGTCAACCTATTATGCCCATATCGGAGAAAAACTCATTTCCGTGGTGCCTCCTTATGAGGTGAAGGCTTCGTATAGTGACAATATCGTGAATGGTGATTTCTTTTTCCGCGGATTGTATGGTCGCAAGAAGTATACTGAGGATGCGGATGGTAAACTTACAACGACTCCTATTGCCGACAACGGCAGCCAGAAGTATCAGTACATCAGCACGGCTGCTGGCAATTATCTGAAATATCTGCCATCTGGTTCCACTCTTCAGTTCAACGGAATGCGTGCTTATTTCTATTTCCCCAACTGGAATGCGGAGAATAACAACAAAGCACAGGCTGCAAGCAAGAACAATAACACCAACGCCAAAATTCATGTGGAAGTGATGGCAGCTTCGACAACAGGCATCAGCAACATTTCGGGAGAGGAAGCTTCTAAGCAAGCCGAGGTTTACAACCTGAGCGGACAGCGTGTGAATGCTTCTTACAAGGGCATCGTGGTGCGCAACGGCAGAAAATATCTCCGTAAGTAAGAGTGTGCCGAGAATGCACATGAAGGAAAAATGATGTAAAAATAATAGTAAAAGGAGAAAAGAAAATGAAAAAGATATACAACAAGCCAACTATGATATTGGTGAAGATGGAAACAGAACATTTCATAGCCGCATCGCCCGTTTATGACCAGAATCAAGTTCGTACAGACGGGAGTGGAAGTACTGGCACTAATGTGGGTGGAACTTCATCAAAAGGAGGAAGTGAAGACAACGGCAACGGCAGTGTTGCCGATATGGCAAAACCCTACAACCCCTGGACAGCATGGGATGAATAAATATAGGAGAGGGATAACCCCTAAAACGAAGCCGGCTTCTATGGCAATCGCAACTACTTTAAATCAACAACGAAAGTGCTTGCGTTGCCACATGAAGCCGGCTTCGTTTTACTATTACCCCAGTTCGTTCATATTTTCTCAAAAACTCTTGCAGATATGAAGATAAAGTCGTAACTTTGCGGTAGCATTTTTAATATAGTTGATTATGAAGCAGGTAGAAGAAAATCTCTACAAGCTTACCCAGCGCCCGAAAGAGCTGTGCGACAAGGTCTTTGATCGCCTCTTTGAGGAAGCCGAAATAGCCAAGTTCACTCCGCAGGAAATGAGGGAGTATGAAGCTAGTAAGAAGGTATATCGTGATATCAAGAATTCCATTGATACGGCGAAACAGGAAGGTCTTGCTGAAGGTATAGAAATAGGCATGGCGAAAGGTAAGGCTGAAGGCAAACATGAGGCTAACGCAGAAACAGCACAGCGTTTGCTGGCAATGGGACTTTCAGCCGAACAGGTTGCCAAAGCTACCCAGCTACCTTTGGAAATCATTAAGAATCTGAGCAATTCATAAAAAATATAATAACGTACTCAAGTTTCGTAAGTGGTTTAAGTACGGGCTGAAGGCCCAGAAGTTCCAGAAGCAGCACGCCCTGAAAGGGCAGAAGCTCTTAGCCCAGGGCAGCGCCCTGGGTACAATGGCAATCAGCAAGTCGCCCTGTAAGGGCAAAAGCTTGAGTTGTTGTTATTAATTTTGTGTCAAAGGTTTCTTCAGAGATGACATCAGACTTCAGATATTGGGGCATAATTGTTGCCTTAAAAATACTTATTTCTTTAAAAAGAATATATACTATTCTCAAAGAAAATTGTTATATTTGCAGACAAAAACATAAAATCTGAATAACTTATGGCATCTATTATTTCTATTGTACCCATTGTGTTGCTCTTCGTCTTGATGCTCGGCTTCAAGATGGCAGGACATAAGAGCGCCTTGTTGACACTCGTAGTAACTGTATTGCTGGCACTTTTCGCCGCCTCTCCACTGGGGATGATAGCCCCGGAACATGCGGGGGACAGCATCCTCGCCCTGGCGGGATGGGCTGTGATGGAAGGTCTGCTGAAGGCGGTGTTCCCGATCCTCATCATCATCCTGATGGCTATCTATAGCTATAACATATTGGTGGAAAGCAAGCAGATTGAGGTTATCAAGAAACAATTCACTTCGATTACCGACGACAAGGGATTGCTCGTGCTGTTGCTCGTCTGGGGATTCGGCGGATTGCTCGAAGGCATGGCTGGCTTCGGAACGGCTGTGGCGATTCCTGCCGCCATCCTCATCGGACTGGGATTCAAACCCATGTTCTCGGCTCTGGTGTCCTTGGTCGGCAACACGGTGGCAACGGGATTTGGTGCCGTCGGTGTGCCTGTCACCACGCTCTGCAATGAGGTGGCGGAAAGCGGCTCGGCATCGGTGGCGCAGATTTGCGAAACATCGGCGTTCGCCATCATACAGTTGTCTCCGCTCTTCATCATCCTGCCTTTCATCATCCTTACCCTTACCGACAGGCATAATCTCGTCAAGAATCTTGTCATATCCCTTTGGGTGGGAATGATTTCCGTGGCGGTGCAGTTCGTCTGCGGCTATTATCTCGGTTCGGAGACTCCTGCCATCATTGGCTCTATCGCCGCCATCGTTGCCATCATCGTTTATGCCAAGGTGTTTGCGAGAAAGAGCAAGGTGCAGAAACAGGAGACCTTCACTTTCGCCGAGAGCTTCAAGGCGTGGAGTGTTTACCTCTTTATATTGGTGTTTATCTTGGTGTCGGGTGCGCTCTGTCCTCCAGTCAACGCCTTCCTGAAGACGCATTTGGTGAGTGCTGTTCATCTGCCGGTGCTGGGCAGTACCTTTAAGTTCGGTTGGATTTCGAATGCAGGGTTGATGCTCTTCCTGGGTGCTACGATCGGTGGATTGGTACAGGGGTTGAGCGTCAAGCGACTGATGGTCATCTTGGCCCGAACCACGGTGAACTTGCGCAAGACAGTGGTGACCATCTGTTCGCTGATAGCCTTGGCGAGTGTGATGAACTATTCGGGTATGATAACTTCCATCGCCTCGGGCTTGGTGGCTGTGACGGGTGATTTCTATCCATTGGTAGCTCCGATGATTGGTGCCATCGGTACCTTCGTAACGGGTTCTGATACTTCATCCAATATTCTCTTCGCCAAGCTCCAGGCTCATGTTGCCAACCAGCTCGGCATGACGGGCACTGATACTTTCTTCGGGATGGAGGGAAGTCAAAGCAACTGGCTTGTTGCCGCCAATACCACAGGTGCCACGGGTGGAAAGATGATCAGTCCGCAGAGCATCGCCATCGCCACAGCCTCATGCGACATGGAGGGTAAGGACGGCGAGATCCTCCGTTCCGCCATCCCATACGCCGTGTTGTATATCGTACTGGGTGGACTTATGGTTTACTTAGGATGCTGATCTCTTGCCCGTAAATGTTTTTTTGAAAGAAAAGTGTCAAAGTATCATTCTTGACTTTTGAAACTTTCGTAATGCATTGACAGATAGACATATATAACAAATGAGACTTTTCGGATTTTGTTCCGAAAAGTCTCATAAAAGTATCATGGAAGTCTCATTTTTGGCTGATTTATCTTTTCTTTACCAGATACTTCATGCCATCGGCGAAACGCTTGTGGTTCAGTTGCGTCATGTTAGCCAATTTTCGTCCGAATCCCATCAAGCTGTTTACTTTCAGCGACGAACCTATCTGTTTTTTCAGAAAGTCGAAAATCTCGGCGGCCGTCATGTACTCACCTTCCTCCTCGTCGTCGGCAGGTTCGAAGTAGAGTCGGAAATACTGGTCTATCGGCTGAACCACCTCAAACTGGCAGTTGCTCTGCATGATGAGCTTCACCTGCTCGGCGTCGAAATAACACTTCTCGCCATTGCCCAACGCCACAAGCGCCTGGGCGAAAAGCTGCTGGTGGTTGGGGCAGACACTCACGTCGATAGGGCCCGTCAACTCGATGCCGATGAAACGGCGGTTGCCGGATGGGTCGGTGAGGATGTCGTTCAGGTTGCTCGTGGCGATGAAGGAGGCGAGGCGTGGAAACTCCATGACGTGACTTCCGTACGGCGGCTTGTATTTCAGCGTAGGTAACTGGATAAGATTCTTCAGAAAACCCTGTTGCACCTGTGGTGAAATCTGGTTGAACTCGTCAAGATTGATGAGCATGAACTGTGCCATCGCCTGGTACACCTGTCGTTTCTCCGATAGAATCAGGTTGTCGCTGTAACCCCATTGCAGTTCGGGCGGCAAGAGGCGGCGGCAGAATGTGCTCTTGTTGAAGCCCTGTTTGGAGATGAGGAGCGGAGCCACCGAGTTGCCGTACTGGCGATGCGTGTATCCACGCCATTGGTCCACCATGCCGAGAAACCACGTGTAAAACCAGTCTGCCCAGTATGGATTGTTGGTGGGCACGGTGCGGGCCAAGGCACGGATGTGGTCCTTGCCGTCCCACTTGTTGTGGCACAGATAGAGATATTCTTCTATCGGATTGTAATTCTTGATGTAGTCCGACTCCAGGAAATTCCTCACGTCCTTGATGCTCACCCTTAGTCCAGCCAACTGTACTTCGAGCGTCATTCTTTTCATCACCCTCGGCTCCACGGGTCGGTATCCGTACCATCCTTTCTCCTTCGGCTGGTATTCCACGTATTTCATTACCGAGTTGTATCTGAAATTGTATTGGTTTCTCAACAGCAGCATCATGCTTGCTATGTCGTTTTTCTCGTCCTTGCAGTCCATGTCCTCGTTTCTTGCCTTTCCTTTCGCTTCGGGATCGGCTTGCTGGTCGGTGTCTTCCGTGCGGTAATGACAGTCTATCCTCATCGCCACCGCCTTGGCATTGTAATAAGGGTGGGCATCCAGCGTCATCATGAAACTGTTGTGCAGCGAAGGCTCGTTCGACATGGCAGAGGAAGCCTCGACGGAAGCAACCTGGGCGCCGATGGTGAGCGATGCCTTGACCACGGCTTGGTAGATGGGGTGGATCTGTTGGTAGGCGATGCGATAGAGCTGCTCCGCCTCAGGCTCGGAAGTAGGCAGCTTGTCGTTCTGGTTGGTGAATTTTACCAGCACGATGACGCTCTTTCCGTCGGCACTTTCCAGTGCGGCAAAGGTGGAGGGCAGGATGGCGACCGAACGCTTCACGCCTTCCGTGCCGTCGGGGTCGGTGATGTTGTTGAACTTGAGGAGCAGGATGCCATTACAAACCTTCATCTTCAGGTTGCTGTTCTCGTCCTTCGCAAACTCGGCGGCAGGATAGATGTGCATCCATGTAGGCATGTCCTTGTAGAAACGGTAGTCTTCTTCGATGCAGGCGGCGTAGTCTCTGAATCGGGTTACGCTCTGCTTGCTGTCGTCCTTAGCGATGCGCTCCAGTAGTTTCTCCATCGTCTTTGTGCTGACGAGGAGTTGCTTCTTATTGTCGTTGTGTACGATTGTAATCTTCATGATGTTTTTTTTTGAAAGCTTGTTGGAAAATGAAAGTATAGTGCCCAAAAGTGGGCTTCCCGTTTGGGCACTTGTTGCCCACTGTGTTGGCAGTGTGTGCCCGAGGCTTGTTCAGTCGATGCCCGTCCGTCGGTCCGTAAGGGAACATGTGGTGGGCACGGAGAAACCATGGGTGGCAGGATTCTTCATCATATACTCGTGAAGTCGATTTCCTCGGCGAAGTAGTCGAAATCCACATCCTTGTAACCGAAGCGAGCGAAGAGTTGCTTGATGTGTTCCTGCTGTTCGGGCACGAGTTTCTGTTGTCCCAGTTTATATCGGTAGTACTGTCCTTTGCTGCCGAGGTAGCTTCTCATCTCGGAGCGGAGCAGGGGAGCGTCCTTCACCTTCACCTCGGCAAAGAGCTTGTCGAATCCCCAGGCCATTTTCACGATACGCAGTGGGGCGAAGAACTCGCATTTTCCGTCTTTCAAGGCATTGGGGAAGATAGCATGGCCCCGCTTGGTGTCGTCGTTCTTGTAGAGCGAGGCGAGATAGTGGATACAGTTGTTTTTCATCGGACAAAGTTCGGTGAAGCAGTAGGTGATGATGCCTGGCACCTCGCCATACTCAAAAGCTTTTCTCAGCAGTTCTTTTTCGTCCATGTGTTATTGGGTATTAAGTTAATAATTGATTATCTTAATAACGTGGAAAATGGCAAAATGTTGCATTGAAAATGATATTTTTTCGCCAAAATGCGACTTTTATGATACTTCTATGATACTTCTCATCATATTTCACGAAAAGTCTCATTACTGGCAACTGCTAATATATCAATTAGATATAACGATGCTGAACATCAAAAATGATACTTTGATACATTTTTATAAAAAATAAACTTTACGTACGTGTGGGCACGAACCATAATTGTAAAGAGAAAGAACGCATCCATTATCTATCGTAGTGAGCCGAATCTTTTCATTTCACTTCTTTCCAATCGACGAGGCCTTTTCCTTTGTCGTCCAGTTCCACGGCGAGGGCGATGATTCTTCGTTTGTAAGCCTTGAAAGGCTCGGTGTATTGGTTGGCTCTTATCTGCTTTTCTGCGGCATCAACACCACCTTCTACAACAATCTTGATTTCTTGCGCTGTTTAATTTTGTGGCAATGCTTCGTGTTTTTTTATTTCGTGGGGCAAGAGTAAACTATCTTTCCCCATTTGTATCCACTCTTACAATATTTTTCGTAATTTTTTCTGCAAAAAGTTTTATAGTTTCAATTATTTTCTATAAATTTGTAGGCAGTTAGTGGAGAAAATGTGTAAAAACATAAGATTCGCTGCAAAAAGTCTCAGCGCACGCCGAGCCTTGATGTGAGGTGAAAGCCTTCATGATAGGAGTTGTTTAGGGTGGGTGAGACACGACATATTGAGGCGTTTACTTGACGCTTTGTTCTTGACGAACTGAAACTTCGCAACTTTCATTATCCTGTCACGAACTAAGCAACGGTAGATGTCTACGGGTGTGATTTTATCACAGCCAATGGAGTATTGTACCTATATAATAAAATAGGTAGAATTACTCCATGTGGTGGTGTATATCATATCGGCGTGGGCTCTAGCGTTGTCTGTTCAACAGGATAAGGCAATGCGAAGGCCTCAGTTCGTGGGACAGACGACAAGCAGTTCCCACGCTTTTTTATGTTCGTATGAAACTTTGAGGTCTAATCGCACAGTGTTGATGGGGACGTATCTGCGCACATAAAAAAGCAAAAATGTTAAACAAATCTATGAACCTGTCAAAAATCGGTTTTTCGTTGATGATTTCTTTTGCTTCAGCGGGCATTGTGGAATGTCTGTCAAGTTGTACTACTTGTTTTGGGGATAAAGTGGACATTAGTCCAAATCCACAAAATATTCTGGCATATTATGAAAAAGATTCTCAGCGAATGTCAAGTGAAAGTAAGTGGGCTGCTTATTTTGACTTCTCTGGTGTCTATATTGCGTATGAAGATCCAACCACAGCACAGACTTTTAATGGTATTACTCAGAAAGTTACAGGATCATTAAATAATTATGACCTTTATTCTTTGGCGAATGAAAAAATAGAAAAGTTGAATGGAGAAGATTTACATTCTGCTGCAAATATTTTTGCTCAACTTCATAATCCTTCTGCGCAAGGGCAGTTATATGCGCCAATAGAAAAAACTTTGGAGAAAATAGTAAAAGAGAATCGTAGTGCCTTGTTGGTTACGGATTTTGAAGAATATACACCTGGTCATCAGATATATCAACAAGCTTATTCCACTCCTTATTTTGAAGAATGGCTTAAACGTGGTAAAGATATCACATTTTTTGTAACAGACTATAAGGAAGGCTCATTAGATAAACATCTATATTATACTGTTTTTGATGATGAAAACCATCGACTACTCAAAGAGATAGAGGATGGTTTGCAGGGTAAGGCTCAGAATTATAGACGTTTCAGTTTATCTATGCATAATTATTCCGTAATGCCTAAGAAAGGTGGAATGAGTGGTGCTTATGCAGGTCCGTGTATCGGTGGAACTTATCATGATGAAAATGGCGATGATGTAGTAACAGGTTCTATAGAAAATGGTAAGGACGATGGTTTTAATTACTTACAAGGTTCGCGTGCAGAATTATATACCTTCGATGAAAATTGGCAGGCTATTGTGGAAAATGCTCGTGGTCAACAGGAAGAAGAAATTCCATTACAATATCGTTTCCGTCATTTGTTTCAAAATCTATATGCTGATTTTTCTAATGTCGATTCTTATCAAATAAAAGGTTTGGCGGCAAGAATGACGGACATAGGAAAAGATTTTGACCTTTATATGAATTGGCATACAGCTATGCTGTATAAACCTAAGACAACTATAGTTGAAGGAGAAAAAGAGATTGAAGTGCCAACTGAAAGCTCTAACTTGTATGATGAGCAAGGTAACCTCTTGCCAGAGTTTGATTATGTAAAGTTGGGAGGTAGAAATATAGCGGATATTCAAGGAGTGGTAGCCTTTGATCAAAGTTTGTTCGCTCAATCTTTTGCCAAGACGCAAGGACATAATGTAGAACTTGCTGTAGATTTGAATCCTCAGTTTGGTGGTGTTATAGCTGGTAATGAGGAAAGTTCAGGTCTTTATCGCATAGACATTATTGTGGCTAAGGCTGAGCCAAATCTTGGTGTTCTAATAGATAACCTCTTCTCTTGGCCGGGCAACAATTGCCTCAGTTCTGCTATCAGAAACGTATTACAACATTGCAATCCTCAAGGTAGTTGTGTTTATAGTTATTTTATAAGAATGAATCAATAACAATCGTATAACCATATAAAAAGAAAAAGTATGTCAGAAATTATCGTTCCTGTTTATATTTGTGCCTTGGTGGCATCGGTATTGGCTTTGGTGTTGGCTATCATTTTGTCCAACAATGTTTCTTATCAACCTAATCTGAGTGATGTAAGAAAACGTAAGGTGATATTCTGGTCCTTCAGTTTTGTTGCACCTGTTGTTTCTGCATTACTTGCATTTTTGTTTGTATATATAGGTTTGAAAACTGGTTCAAAGAAAAGTGCATTTATGCTACATATGTCTATTGGACTTTGTGTTTCATGGGCGGTATATGTTGCGCTTGGATTTGTTGTTTCTAAGGCGAACAAGCAAGGCAAGTTAGGTTCTTGGTTCTAATATGGAGTTTCGATTATGAAAGATAGTTTATTTATTATAGCCATTGGTGGCACGGGGATGAGGTGTTTGGAGGCATTCGTGCATCTCTGCGCTGTAGGAATGTTTGACAATGAAGAAATCAACATACTTACACTTGATACCGACCAAAGCAATGGTAATAAGGGCCGTGTAGAACGATTAATTGAGTTATATAATAAGGTGAAGACTGATAATCCAGAATCACCTGGTGGAAGTCCGAATTCCAATACTTTCTTCTCTTCCAAGCTGAACCTTTATCGTTTCTATACGGATTATTCTATGGCAAACCGTAGTACTTATTCTAAATTGAGCGCTACACAGGGTGTAGGACAGGAAACGGAAGAAGATGACCATGATTTGGCAGACTTGTTCTTGGAGCATGATACTGTGCAAAGCTTTAATCTGGAGCATGGCTATCGTGCGCAAACTCATTTAGGTTCAATGCTGATGTATCATGGCATAGTAGAGGCGGCTTGTCATTATGTGGCAAACAAAGATAAGGCAACAGAACCAGAGCTACAGTTGGCTGATTTTCTGACAGAATTGCAGAAGAGCGGTATAGGTGCTCGTGTCTTTGTTTTTGGTTCTGTATTTGGAGGAACAGGTGCTTCTTCTATACCTGTAGTTCCTGAGGCTTTGAAAGAGGCTGGTAATATCATTTCTCAAAATACGATAGACTTTAACAAAGTAAAGTTTGGAGCTACATTACTTACTGAGTATTTTAGTTTCCAATCTCCTTCGGATGCACAACGAAAGGATGAAAAACTGATAGCTTCATCTGATTATTTTGCCATCAACTCACAGGCTGCTTTGCAATTTTATCAGAATGATAAGACTGTGAAAGAACGTTACAAACGTCTCTATCATATCGGTTGGCCTGCTAAGGATCTAAATGTTTCGGACAGTAATAATGGCAACACTATAACCGGTGGTGCAGAGCAAAGAAATGCTTGTCATGTCGTGGAGTTAATAAGCGCTTGTGCAGCTTACGATTTCTTTACGCTTGATGAGCAAAATTTACAAAATACTACAGCTCAATATCTTTATCGTTCTGTGGAATTGGACGAGGCAAAGAATTTGACATTCAGAGGAACAGATTTCGTGAGTCAATCCAAGGCTTCAGAGTTTATGCAAAAGTTGGGTTCATTCTTGACTTTGGCGCATATCATACTTTCGAAGCATGGTGGTGCCTTGTTGCAGAATAATAATGTAGCCAATGAAACAAGAGGTACACGTGGATTTATCGCTCGACTTTCAGAACAGCAAATTCCAGACTATAATAATATGAATATAGAACAATCTAAGGAGATTGACGACTATATGAAGGAGTTTGCTTATAGTATTATTAATGGTTCTGTAGTGCGTGGATGGATTTATCAAGTATATAACTCTGTACGTTTGGCAGGTGTGAGTCGTTTCTTGTTCCCATCGAAGGTTTTCGAGGAAAATGTGATATCTCTTGCTGCAATGGATCCATGTAAGGAGATTCAAGAGGAAAGAAAATCAGGCTTGTTTAAGACAGACAAGCGTACAGATTATGATGATTTCATCAAAAATCTCCCTAAGTGCCGTCCTGTAGATGAAAAGCAAAATGTCAGCACAATGAAAGAACGTTTCTTGGCGCATATGTTCAACGCCATCAACTTTACAATTCCTTTTAGTGCTAAATTATAAAAGTTTAAAAGATAAGTCTTATGCCAGATATTAAAGCATTAGTAATCAATGTCAAACCTCGTAGCCAACAACAAGGAGCTGCTGGACAGTGGCAGGATTTGACTTCAAGCATACAAGCTTTTACACGAGATATAGAGACTCCATCTATTCAGGATGGAGTTGATGTTAGTGCCATTGTTTCGGGTGTACCAACTGTATTTGCTCGTGCCGACCTTTTCAATCATGCACTCAATGAAATACAGACAATCCGTAAGGATGCTTCTGTTGGACTAAACCAATATTATGTCAATCTTGTAGATGAGTGGCGAGGTCTTATAGCTTGTATTGCTTTGAATAATACCGCAATAGAGATACGTCGTATCACACTTGCCTATAGTGACGGCAAGGATATGAAGACTACGGAAAATATGTATGAGCCAAAAGGTGCTTTTGGTAATATGCTGATGAATGACCGCAGCCTTTGGACAGAGCAGGGTAAGGCTAAAAATGCCCAAGTGCAGCCTTTTCTATACCTGATTAAATATAATAAGCAAGTGGTTGGTGCCACTTCGCCTCGCTCGTTGTTCTTTACTTCTGTGTCTTATGGTATAGATAAGAATGCTGCGTTTGTAGACCCTACGACTCACCGTTTTACAGACCCACTGCATAGCACGATTTCTGATGAACAGTTGCTCAATTTGTTTGCTTACGTAGATAAGTTGTTGCCTTGTATCAAGCAGTTGGAAGACTACTACAAGCAGGCTGGACTCACATATGAAGGAATCAAAGGTGAATTGGGTACATGGCGTAATGAAATCTTGAAACTTATACGCGACCGAAGACTCGATGAGAATAATGCAAGTGCTCTTCCTGTACAAGGCTTTGGATTACCATTTAGTTTCCTTAATTATACAGAGGAACTTTATGGATATAATGGAGATATAACCACGGAACCTGATGCTGATGGAGTGTCAAAAGCTTTTAAACCAGAGGAACTTTTGTTGCCTAAGGATTCTAAGTTGCTTAGGGTTTGGCTACCACGTGAGTATGAAAAAGGTGAAAAGGATATAGCGACATTGCCTATATTTTTGTTGAGAGCACATAGGGCAGGCAGTACGGATTATGCCTTCTTTGCCATCCCTTTGAGTCAAAAGGGATTGGTTGTGTTTGGTCGTAATGTTAGCTCTTTGTTGGGGTATGCTCAAGCTGGCATTAGTATCAATTCGCATATGGATGCCGAGTTTGACGAGGAGAAATCTAATCTTTCAGTGCGGTTGACTATATCTGTTACAGATGAAAGTGGTAACCGTAAGGAGAAAACCATTCCTATAGAATATAAGATTAATGGTATTTTTAAGAGAAACAAAGATGTCGTGTTGTGGCCTAATTTCATTTCCGATAAGTGGAATCGTTATTTCTTGTACTCAGAGATGCCACACAATGCTCGTCAAGAGGACTGTCAGTATAGTGCGGTTCCATTCGTAGGTGATGAAAAGCATGATAATGAGATTATTACAGATTCTGATGGTAATATTCTGTATTTAGCGGATAAGGGAGTAGCTTTGGGAGATGCTAAACTTTTGGTAACAAGCGATAGCCGTACTGCAACTCGTAAATACAAATACGAGATATATGAGAGCAAACACCCTTTCAGAGGTGTGCGCTTTACTCATATTACAGGTTGCGATAGTGGCTTTGTCTTGATACATTATAGCAGTAATTTAAATGCGAATGACATCTTGCCAAAGGATATGCTTGATGTGAATCGTACATTGAATGATGTTACTGTTGGTGTGGATTTTGGAAGCACTAATACTTCGGTGGCCTATCATGATGGGCAGATGCAATATGCAGAAGGCATACAGTTTACCGGTCAGCGAGTATCGCTCTTTACAGACTTGGGAGCTAATGCAAATCAGGCTCCTGCTGAGCGAAATGTACTCTTTTTCCAAAATGAAAAGTTGTATTCGAATGCCATTAAGAGCATTCTTGCCATCCACGATGACCAACGTTTGCCAAAGAATGAGTTGGACGATATCAATACCTTGCGCAGCGAGGCTGTGCAAGGTGGATTCCCATGCTTCTGCCGTCATTTGCCTGTTGACAATGTTTCTGATGATACGATGACACTTGGCTTCCGAGGTGGTCAGAATATTGTGCAACTTATCCACAACATGAAATGGGGCGATAGAGAGGAGGACAAGGCGCATAAGCAGGCTTTCTTGGCTTCTTTGTTGTTACATATCTATGCAGAGTTGTTTGTCAAAGGATTTGTGCCAAATGTTCTTAGATGGTCGTATCCTTCGGCAATGGGATATAATTTGATGTTGCAATATAACCAGATTTGGCAGTCTTTGGAACATGTCTCTCCTGTGGTTGATGCTAAGGGGAATCCTGTTTCATTGTCTGTTTCTACTGTGCCTGGTTTGAACATAGAGATGGGTGAGAGTGGATTTGGCATTAATGAGGATGCTTCCAGCACAATATCAAATGACGGCTTTGGTAATGACAATCCGTTTGGTGCTGGTGATCCATTTGCTGGTGATCCCTTTGGGACTATGGATGCATTTGACTCTTCACAGGAAGAAAAAAAATCTGTAACCAATTCAGCAAGTACATTCGATGATTGTGGTAATCCTTTTAGCTCGTCCTCTGCGAAGAAAGTAAGAAAAGAGCAGAAATCACTTGTTCCTCATCGTGAGCCATTCAAGTTTGAATTCAAGGATATAGACACAAGTAAAGCTATGACGGAAGCTTGCGCTGTGGCTAACTTCCTATCATACAACATCAATAGTACCAATGAGCTAACTTTCTGCTTTGATGTGGGTGGAAGTACGACGGATATATCTGTCATTTGTAAGGACAATGAGGCAAGCAAAATGTTGAAGCAGAACTCCATCCGTTTTGCTGCCCAGAGAATATCTGCTGCCACAAAATCTGTGGAGTCGCAGTTTGAGAATGCTTTGACTAATATCTGCCATCGCAACAACTTGAAATTACTTGGGTTTAATGATGGACAAAAACTCTATTCTGCAGCTACTGCCCCTTATTATTTCGAACAAGTGGTCGATTTGTTGGATACGAAACAACTTGCGGAGTTTTATCAAATCCTTTCTACAGAATGTAGTCCTTTGTTCTGTGTGGATATGTATGTTACAGGTCTTATCACTTATTATGCAGGGCAATTGGCTATAAAATTGGTAAAGGAAGCACGTCAGTCTGGCGAGTTGTCTATGTTTAAGGCTGATTGGCGACCAAAGGTAAAGATTATCTTTGCAGGCAAAGGATCTCGCATTTTTGAATGGTTATACACCATCAATAAAGATGTTGCGAGGAAATACTATATGGAGATGTTCTGTATGGGTATGGGTGGCATTGATGTAGTCAAGGGTAATCTTGGTGGATGGCCAAAAATAGATATCCAGGCCAAACAAGCTAATGAGGTGAAGTTTGAAGTATCTAAGGGATTGGCTAAGACCATTGCAAGTCCATTGCAAATCTCTGATAAAGTTATTGAGATTATTGGAGAAAATGGCTTTACTCTCTATAATACAAGTACAGGCAATGAAGAAGAACTTACATTTGAAGATAGTATTTCTCCAGAGTTCATGGAAAGCATTGGAGTTTGTTTCAAATCTCCTAATAACTTGGATACAACGAAAATGTGTTTCTATACTTTTGCAGGAATATTCTATAAGTATGTAAATGGTCTATTTGGAAGAAATATGGTGGACTTGAAAAAAATGAAGAATGGTATTAATTCTATGGCAAATATCAATACTTATATTCAGAATCTTCCAGAGATGCAGAAGGCTCGCCGTCAGGACAGGTTTGACTATGTGGCTCCTATCATCATTCTTGAAGGTATGAAGTTTTACGATGAGTATTTGATGGACATATTTAGAAGTTGATAACAGATAAAGACGTAAGAAAGTGAATTATTGCATATTGGTAACTATATCGCGTAATACAATCTCCTTCCGCTATTACCGCACGGATGGCGACAATCGCTTTGTCGATTTCATGCAGGATGGTGGAGGTGAGATGCCTTTTGCCATAGAATGTGTAGGCAATGAGTTTGTGATAGGCAAGAGTGCGTTGGACTCGGCAACCCAAAAACTGGCTCCCAATGCTTTTGCTAACATTTTCGATACTTGTAAGGAAATGCGTACATTTCGATTTGCAGGACGTGATGAGCAACTCAATAAATTACCATTCTATGCAATCAAGTATTATGTTAATAAAATCTTACAAAACCGTTTTTATGGAGAGGTCGGGAATATTGATAGCAATGTATCTAAGTTGCCATTGGTGTTCCTGTTTGCCCCAGAAATAGATACGGATAAGAAACTTTTTATAAGTAGCCCATTTGAAAAAGGTGGCTTTCAGAATATGTGTTCCATAAGTTACTATCAGCTTTTGCTGCCTGTTGTTATGGAATCTTTGCCAGAAAAACAAAGGGCAAAGGTTGCTATTATGGTTTCGGTAGATAAGAATGATTTGCTGTTGCAACTTTATGATGCTGTAACTAGAGAAACGCTTATGGATTCCATAAGAATAGAAAGACTGGGAAGTGACCCAAGATTGAAACAGACAATGGATTTGATTTGGGCAGGACTCTTTAATTATAACTATCAGCCTCGTGAACTAGAGGAAAATATATTGCGAGAAGCAGCATTGCGATTTCTCAATAGTAATGTGAGGACGGCTAATGAAGAATTGTGTATGAGCGATGGCTCTATGCAAGCTTATTGTTTGTCCCGAGACGACTTGGATATGTCTGCTATAGGTGAGGCATCTAGATTGGTTTCGCATCATCTGAATGAGGCTTTGAATAACAATGGCTTGAATGTAAAGCAATGTCAAGTTGTTTTGGTGGGAAAAGCTGCAACTGACTATTTTGAGAATATCTTTGGGCAGATGGCGTTGGCTTATCCAGTTAGAAAGGTAACGGAGAAAGTGAAAAACTTGATGTTAGACCGGTTGTTAGGTTTGGTAAAAATGGCAGATTATGACGTGAGTAATTTGTTTTCTCAAACTCCTAAGGTGCAGAAAGTACCTGTTGTTTCAAAAGAAACTTCGGTAGCTTCCGTATTACCAGTGGAAAATGTTGCTGTTCCAACTCCTGCGGACAAAAGAAAGGTTCGAGTTATGAAGGCAGATATAAATGCTAAACTTCGAGGAAATGATGCAAATGGTGCTTATGCTGTTTATGAAGAATTGAAAGAATGGGTAACTCAAAAAGGCTTTACAGAATGGGATGACGATTTGAGTAAGTTGTCAGAAACAATGGGGAGCATGAAGAGGAAAGTGAAGGAGGCTCCAGAAAATAGAAACAAGTTATCGTCAGTCCTTAAGCCTGTTTCTGATACTCCAAAGAAAGCACCTGTCGTTGACTTGAAGAAGATACGGCGAGAGTTTCATCGAGAGACAGCAGATATAAAAGCTTTGGCTCGAACTGGTAGAAAGGATGATGCTAGAATAGCATTGCATAATCTAGAAACACGTTTGCATCGTGATGACATCAAAGAATTTGACGCTGCTTTAACAGACATAAGAAAGCAATATGGCTTAGAAAATGCTGGCGCTGTGATAAAAGAAGAGAACCCAGCCAAAAAGAAAAAGTCTGAAGCAGAGATGCTACTTCAAAAGGGATTATTTGCGGAAGCAAAGCGAATTTTCGCAGAGAAGGGTAATTCTGAGATGGCTCAGGCTTGTTCTAAATTGATAAGGGCAAAGCGCAATATAGCATCGTACGTAAGTGGTATCGATTCTGTTCGTCGTAGTCGTAATATGACAAGCAAACAGAATGCAATCAGAGAGTTGGAAAATTGTTCGGCTCTTTATCGATTGTATAACTTGGAAACTGCAGAAATAGAACAACTTATCGAACAGTATAAAACAATATAATAAACAATTAAAATGTAAGATTATGGCAAGATTTCAAATTGAAAAAGGTGAGCGCTTTGCGCTTAACAAGAGTGAGGGATTGGAGAAGGTACAGATTGACCTTAATTGGAAATCAGGTGCAGACTTGGATGCATCCGCTTTTCTTGTAGGTACAGATGGCATGATAATGGATGATGCAGACTTTGTGTTCTACAATTCTAATCATCGTGCTAATCCTGAGACTGGTGAGGTTGAGCCTTTCAATAAGGCTGTTCATGGTAATAAAGTTCATTGGCGTTCTGCTACAGTTCCTGTTTCTGCAGATGGTTCTGTCCTAGGCTCTCCAGATGACCTTGGCGATGATGAGGAAGGTGATGAGGCTGGTGAGACTATGCACGTGGATCTTTCTAAGGTGAGTCCAAAAGTTCAAGAAATCATCTTCTGTGTTACAATCTATCATGGGGACAAAGATGGAGTGACCTTTGGGGCAGTTCGTGAGCCTTCTATTACCATTTCTAATGAGGAGACTGGTGAGGAACTTTGTAAGTATAATCTTAAGGAAAATTTCTCCACAGAGACTGCAGTTGAAGCAGCTAAGCTAGTTTGTAATGATGAGGGTGAATGGGAATTTGAAGCCGTAGGTGAAGGTCACGATGGTGGCATGCAGACTCTCATTGATATTTATGCATAATAAATTTTCAAACGATTACGACTATGGGAAGATTTAATTTGTCAAAAGGAGAACGTTTTAAAATAGCCAAATCGGAAGGGTTGAGTAAAATCAAGGTGGTATTGGATTGGAATTCCGATGCCGACCTAGATGCTTCAACTTTTCTTTGTGGCGATGAGGGCGTGATACTTGATGATGCAGGCTTCGTGTTCTATAACTCAGAGAATCGTGAGCAACCATTTGACCGTGCGGTGTTTGGTAACAAGCGTAAGTGGATGGCCGAAACACGTCCGATGTCAAGTGATGGAGCTGTTTTAGGTTCTCTTGATGACCGTAATGGCGGTTCGGGGGAACAGATTGATGTGGATTTGGACAAAGTTGATCCAAGTGTTTGTGAAATCGTCTTTGTTGTGTCAATACATGATGAAGGAATGACTTTTGGCGATGTTAAAGATGCTTTTATCAGTGTAGTTAATGCAGAGAACGATGAAGAGCTTTGCAGATACGAACTAAATGAGGCTTTCACAGAAGAAACAGCATTGTCTGTTGCCAAACTTGTTGTAAATGAGGATGGTGATTGGGAGTTTGAAGCTGTTGGTGTTGGTCATGTTGGTGGTTTGGAAACTCTCATAGACATCTATGCTAGTTAATGAATTAAAAAGTTATAGTTATGGCTGATAATAAAAAGCAAAGAAAATCGACACGTTCTTTTAATATGGAGAAACATGTTGAGCGACACTTTGATATAGAAAAGGAGGAAGTTCCTGTTTTGGATACTCCTCAAAATAAAACTATAGATGTGCAATCGCAAGAAACAGATTGTGGCAATGATGGAAATGGTGGCAAGAACAAGATGGTTGCTATTATTGCTGTTATAGTTTTGATTGTTGTTGCTTTTGTTGCTTACAGAAGTTGTGGAACAAATGAATCAAAGGTAGATGAGTTTACTAACACGATAGTTTCTGATTCTACAGAAAAAGAAAAAACTGATACAACCTCAAATGAAGAGAAATCTGCAAGTCCTATAAGTGAGCAATCACAATCAACATCAAGTGAGGTAAGTTCTGAAACTGGAACAAAAGCAGAATCAGATAATGCATCTGCAGTACCAACTACCAAAAGTGAATCATTAGGAAACAGTATAGAAGAAAAAGCTATGCAAGTTTGGGATGGTGTTTATGGCAATGGAACTGAAAGGAAGTCAAAATTGGGTTCTGATTATAAGGCTGTTCAGAAGCGTGTGAATGAAATGTATCGTAACGGATACAGACATTAATATTTATAGTTTGGACAGATGGGTGGTTAGGTACTACTCTTTCTGTCCAAATTGTTTTTTATATACTATAAGAGTTTCTGAATTATGGAACAAAAACATCATTACACAGGCTTGACCGATGCCCAGGTGCTCGAAAGCCGTAGTAAACATGGTGCCAATATCTTGACACCACCAGAGAAAGAACCTTTATGGAAACAATTCCTAGAGAAGTTTGGCGACCCTCTGATTATCATTTTGCTGATAGCTGGAGTGTTATCTATCGGCATTTCTTGCTATGAGTTTTGGGGATTGCATGAAGGTGCAGAGACATTCTTTGAGCCAGTTGGTATTTTTGTGGCTATCTTGCTTGCCACAGGTATCGCCTTTATCTTTGAGTTAAAGGCTGATAAACAGTTCTCGGTTCTCAACCAAGTTAATGACGACGAAATGGTAGAGGTAATCCGAAATGGAAACACAACTTCTATCAAGAAGAAAGATGTCGTTGTTGGTGATATTGTCGTGTTAAATACAGGTGAGGAGATTCCTGCAGATGGTGAACTTTTAGAGGCGGTTACCTTGAATGTTGATGAGTCTTCTTTGACAGGCGAGCCTATTTGCCATAAGACAATTCATGAACAGGAGTTTGATAAGGATGCAACATTCCCTTCTAACCATGTGATGCGTGGTACAAAGGTGATGGAAGGTCATGGCATTTTCAAAGTTTTGGCAGTTGGCGACAAAACGGAAAATGGTAAAGTCTTTGAGGCAGCACAGATAGATGATAGTGTTCGCACACCATTAAATGAACAGTTGGATGGTTTGGCAGACTTGATTACCAAGTTGAGCTATATCTTCGCTGCGCTTATTATCGTTCTCAAACTGATGGTGTTCTTCGGTTGGAATCCTATTGTTTGGACTTTGGCCATTCCTACAACTATATTCTTCTGGATGGTTATTAAAAAGTTTGACAACTGGAGTTGGAAAGCTGTTGTTCCATCAATCATTGGCTATTTTGTGATATTGATGGGTATGGTAGTTTATTTCCATGATACTTTGATGCCGGGTGAGCAAATAGCTAAGTTGATTACATATACGTTGGATACCTTGATGATTGCTGTAACACTTGTAGTTGTTGCGGTACCAGAAGGTTTGCCAATGGCTGTTACTTTAAGCTTGGCTTATAGTATGACTCGAATGATGAAGACCAACAACTTAGTTCGTAAAATGCATGCTTGTGAGACAATGGGTGCTACGACTGTTATTTGTACCGATAAAACTGGTACTTTGACTCAGAATCAGATGCAAGTGCATGATACCAATTTCTATGGTCTTTCTGCTCAGACGTTGGGTAATGATAAGGAAAGTCTGTTGATAGAGGAAGGTATCGCTGTCAATTCAACTGCTTCTTTGGATTATTCAGAAGCTGAGGCTGTAAAAGTATTGGGTAATCCTACGGAGGGCGCTTTGCTTCTTTGGCTCCAGAAGGCTGGCGTTGATTATCTGAATCTGCGTGAGTCTGCTGAGGTTTTGGAGGAGTTGCCTTTCTCTACAGAGCGTAAGTATATGGCAACAATTGTTAAGTCTTCCTTGTTTGAAGGCAAAACAATTCTCTATGTCAAGGGTGCTCCTGAAATTGTAAGTGGTTTGTGCAAGAATATCGAGAACAATGTTTCTAAAACCGATATTGAAAATCAGTTGGTTGAATATCAGAACCAAGCTATGCGTACCCTCGGCTTTGCTTATCAAATACTTGATGGTAAGGCTGACATATTCAAGGATGGTAAGGTCGTGGCTGATAATTTAACCTTTATGGGTGTTGTGGCTATCAGCGACCCTGTTCGTCTGGATGTTCCTGCAGCCGTCGCAGAATGTATGAATGCCGGTATCAATGTGAAGATTGTTACTGGTGATACTCCTGGTACAGCTAAGGAAATCGGTCGTCAAATTGGTCTGTGGACAGCAAAGGATGGTGATAAGAATATTATTACTGGTCCAGAGTTTGCTGCTCTTTCTGACGAAGAGTTGGATAAGAGAGTCTTGGATTTGAAGATAATCTCTCGTGCTCGTCCAATGGATAAGAAACGATTAGTTGAGGCTTTGCAAAGAAAGAACCAAGTCGTTGCTGTTACTGGTGACGGAACCAACGATGCTCCTGCTTTGAAGGCTGCTCATGTTGGTTTGTCTATGGGTGATGGTACTTCTGTAGCAAAGGAGGCATCTGATATTACCATTATCGATAACTCATTTAGTAGTATTGGTAAGGCGGTGATGTGGGGACGTTCACTCTATCAGAATATCCAACGTTTCTTGCTCTTCCAGTTGACAGTGAATGTGGCAGCTTGCTTTATCGTTCTTTTTGGTGCATTTATGGGCGAGGAAAGTCCGCTTACCGTAACTCAGATGCTTTGGGTGAACTTGATTATGGATACTTTTGCTGCAATGGCATTGGCTTCATTGCCTCCATCAGAGAGCGTGATGAAAGATAAGCCAAGAGATAGAAATGCCTTTATCCTGAATAAGGCGATGTATCAGAACATCTTGGGTGTAGGTGGATTCTTCTTTGTGTTGCTTCTTGTATTACTTTATGTCTTTGAACATTCTAATATTACGCAGTTAACAGATTTACTCAACGTTCAGTTAGGTGCATCTGATGGTCTTACTCCTTACGAGTTGACCTTATTCTTCACCATCTTCGTGATGACTCACTTCTTCTATCTCTTCTGTGCAAGAGCATTTGAGACAGGTAAGAGTGCGCTTCATTTCAAGGGATGCAAGGGCTTGTTGATTATTGCAACTATCATTTTGGCTGGTCAGATTGCTATGGTAGAGATTCCTGGTTTGCAGAATTTCTTCAATGTAACTGGTTTGAAGTTTGAGGATTGGGTAATCATCATCGTTGGTTCTTCACTTGTGCTTTGGGTTCGTGAAATTTGGAGTTTGCTAAAGAAAATCTAAAATAAAATAGAAGGAGTTGCGTTATTCTTTAAGATAGAAGGCGCAACTCTTTTTTATCAATTTCTAAAATTTATAAAGATATGTCTAAGTTTAAAATACCAGGAGTGTCATTCTCCTTAAATCGGGCTTTAGGTATCACGCAAGCAAAACAAAAGTTTGCTCGTGAGACAGGTATTCCAACCTCAAAGGCTGGATTGGAAAGAAAAATTGGTAAGATGGTTCTGAAGGCATTGTTTGGAAAATAATATGAGTAATAACAATAATAAACAGTTAGGTGAAGCGCCTTGGCTTCATGTAATTATTTCCACAGGATTAGGCGCTGGCTTTGTACCTAAAGCACCTGGTACAGCAGGAGCTTTCCTGGCTTTGCTCATTTGGATAGGTCTTTATTATGTTCTTTCTCCTATAGGGTTGCTGGTGGCTACATTTTTATTGATCGTTGGTTCTTTGTTTATTGGCGTCTGGACAGATAATGTGATGGAGAAATATTGGGGTGAAGACCCTAGGGCTGTCGTTATTGATGAGTTCTTCGGTACGTGGGTTGCTGCTTTAGCTGCAGTTTGTGCAGATGGCTCAGCTTATGTCTCAATATCCCTTGCGACAATAGCTTTTGTACTGTTTAGAGTAATTGATATAACTAAGCCGCTTGGTTGCAGATGGATAGATCGGAATATTCATGGTGGATGGGGCTGTATGCTTGACGATGCATTGGCTGGTTTCTATGCATTTATTGTAACATTAATAATCCGATATTTCCATATAGTAGAATATATTCATGGGGCATTTATCTTTTAAAATAGTACTTACGACAGGTATCATTGGAGCAATCGCTGGCGATTGCTCCATGGGTTCTTATGATTTTCATCTGGTAAAGCATGGGAACTTCGATATATAAAGAATCTCGTTTTACGGATGATACGGTTATGACCTTGGCTGTTGCAACCAAAGGGATAGAAATGCCGGAAGAACTGGCTCGTTGTGTATATAATAAATGTGCTTGATGATAATCTTCGTCAGATTCTTAATGTGTTTAATTTGTATCTGAAGGAGCATGAAAGGGAATAAGTGTTGTCGTTAAAAAAGTGGAGCTGTGTAATCGGTACAGCACTATTGCCAGATATGGATGAATTGACGATTGGTTGTATGAATAGAAAAAATATGGAAAATGAAATTATAAATGAACGATTCCTTGGCACAATCTTCGGACAAGCTGTAGGAGATGCCTTGGGACTGAGCACGGAGTTTATGTCCAAGCAAGAGGTGGATCGTTTTTATCCTAATGGGATAGAGGACTATTCTCAAATCGTGCAGGATGATCATCGTCGTCGTTGGCAAAGAGGCGATTGGACTGATGATACCGACATGATGCTATGCATCTTAGATTCTTTTGTGGCTTGTCAAAAGGTAGATATTCTTGATATTGCTAGAAGGTTTAAGGAATGGATGATGAACGGAGGCATGGGAATTGGCCGGCATACTTATAATGTAATGGCTCTTGGCGACTATACATCGAATCCACAGAAGGCTGCAGAGATTATCTGGAAAATGGGAAAGAAAAAAGCTGCAGCTAATGGAGCTGTCATGAGAACTTCGGTGGTAGGGCTTATGAAGGACAATGTGGCTAATAATGCAGAGAATATCTGTAAGCTAACTCATTATGATCCTCGCTGTGTGGGATCTTGCGTTATCGTTTCTTCTATCATACATGCTCTTGTCTTTGAAAACAGGATATTGGATTATGAAGATGTGATTGGCATTGCCAAACAATATGATGAACGAATCGTTCCATTTGTTGACTTGGCATATCATGAAGGTCTGGATTCTTTGTGTCTGGATGATGAAAAGAGTATGGGATATACGCTCAGAACTTTAGGGGCAGCCCTATGGGCTTATTGGCATGTAACCTCGTATAAAGAGGGTATCCTGAAGATTGTTTTATCAGGAGGAGATGCGGATACCAATGCAGCAGTAGCAGGAGCTATCCTGGGTGCTAAATTTGGAATAAACCCAATTCCTGAAGAATGGAAAGATGGTCTTCTCTATGCTTCTATGCTCTATAACAAGGTGCAGGAATTCTACGCAATGTATCGATAAAAACATATAAAAAGTACGAAATCTCTTGCGGGTTTCATGCTTTTAGTTTATCTTTGCACCAAATAGACTGCATTCGGCAATTTTAAAGCTGACTTTCATATTGTTCGTTTGCATAATTACTAGCTAAAAGAAAGGATTCGATAATGAAT
>ULRG01024047.1_pt1 | contig 24567 bp, 23 predicted proteins | sample 1955211 | NCBI WGS metagenome assembly ULRG01 (sample SAMEA4835676, study PRJEB28245) | human gut metagenome | biome: gut microbiome; material: fecal sample | place: Denmark | collected 2008
CGAAGCATAGTTATAAGTTGTACTTGTTGTTCTAGTTGTTTTTCCTATATCAGCAAGAAGACCCAGCAAGAAGTCGCAGCATAAAGTATTAACGAATCAATTAACGCCCGATTAACGGCGATTCATGTAAAACGGCAGCTCGCCTGCCAACCACTATCCCAAAAAACGAATTTTATGAGCAAACAAAACATTGCCCTCATCACGGGCGTGACCGGCCAGGACGGCTCCTACCTCGCCGAACTCCTCCTCGACAAAGGCTACGACGTCCACGGCGTCATCCGCCGCTCCTCCGTCGATTACCGCGAGCGCATCGCCCACCTCGAGGGCCGCCCCCACTTCCACCTCCACTACGCCGACCTCGGTGACTCCATGTCCATTGTCGGCGTCGTCGCCGACGTGCGCCCCACGGAGATCTACAACCTCGCCGCCCAGAGCCACGTGCAGGTCAGCTTCGACTCCCCTGAGTTCACCGCTGATGTCGATGCCGTCGGCGTGCTCCGCATCATCGAGGCCGTCCGCAAGGTAGGCCTCGCCAATAGCTGCAAGATCTACCAGGCCTCCACCTCCGAGCTCTACGGCAAGGTCGAGGAAGTGCCCCAGAACGAGAACACCCCCTTCCACCCCTTCAGCCCCTACGCCGTCGCCAAGCAGTACGGCTTCTGGATCATCAAGGAGTACCGCGACGCCTACGGCATGTTCTGCTGCAACGGTATCCTCTTCAACCACGAGAGCGAGCGCCGTGGCGAGACCTTCGTCACGCGCAAGATCACCCTCGCCGCCGCCCGCATCGCCCAGGGCCTGCAGGACAAACTCTACCTCGGCAACCTCGACTCCCTCCGCGACTGGGGCTACGCCAAGGACTACGTCGAGTGTATGTGGCTCATCCTCCAGGCCCGCCACCCCGAGGACTACGTCATTGCCACGGGCGTGCAGCACAGCGTCCGCGAGTTTGCCCAGCTCGCCTTCCACTATGTCGGCATCGAACTCCAATGGGAGGGCGAAGCCGAGCACGAGAAGGGCATCTGCGTCAGCGGTCCCGACCACCTCGTCGGCAAGACCCTCGTGGAGGTCTCCCCCGACTTCTACCGCCCCACCGACGTCGTCAACCTTTGGGGCGACCCGACGAAGGCCCGCGCCAAACTCGGCTGGAATCCCAATACCACTACCTTCGAGGAACTGGTGAAGATCATGGTCGATCACGACATGGCGAAGGTCGCCTCCGAGGGCGCCGCCGCCAAGGTGCGCATGAACCTCGCCGAATACCTGGAGAAAGGCATTGTGAAATGATGAAAACGATCGACAGACGCCACGCCGTCCCCTTCGCACTGGTCACGAGCATGTTCCTCCTCTGGGGCCTTGCCAACAACATGACCGACACGCTGCTTGCCGCCTTCAAGCGCATCATGTCCATGAGCGATACGCAGACCTCCCTCATCCAGTTCGCGTTCTACGGCAGCTACTTCTGCTTCGCCCTGCCCGCGGCCCTCTTCATCCGTCGCAGGAGCTTCAAGTCCGGCATCATCCTCGGCCTGCTCCTCTACGCCGCTGGCGCGATGCTCTTCCTGCCCGCCGCCCGCGTCGCGAGCTACGGCTTCTACCTCGTCGCCATCTACGTGATGGCCGGCGGCTGCAGCGTCCTGGAGACCACGGCCAACCCCTACGTTATGAGCATGGGCGACCCGCGCACGGCCACGCGCCGCCTCAACATCGCGCAGAGTTTCAATCCCGTCGGCTCCATCCTCGGCATCCTGATGAGCAAGTACTTCATCCTCGACGACATCAGCCTCTACTCCATCAGCGGCACCTACGCCGCCCTCGGCCTCGTCCTGCTCGGCATCCTTGTGGTGATGCTCTTCGCCCGCATGCCCTCGGGCAAGGACGACGACCGCAGCGACAGCGTCGGGGCGAGCTTCCGCCGCCTCCTCTCCAACCGCCTCTACCGCCGTGGCGTGGTCGCCCAGTTCTTCTACGTCGGTGCCCAGATTGGCGTGTGGAGCTTCACCATCCGCCTGGTGATGCAGGAGACGGGCCGTCTGGAGGCTGCCGCCAGCAGCATCTACCTGCTCTCCATCGTTGGTCACTGCCTCTCCCGCTTCATCTACACGGGACTGATGCGTTGGTTCTCCCCCGCGCGCCTCCTCACCTTCGGCGGTGTGATGTCCGCCCTGCTGAGCCTCACGGTCGTCCTGAGCGCCGGCACGGGCTGGCTCTGCATCACCTCGCTGGTCCTCATCAGCTCCTTCATGAGCCTGATGTTCCCTACCATCTACGGCATTGCCCTCGGCGGCATCATGCGTGGCGATCACCCCGGCGACTCGAAGATCGGAGCCAGCGGCCTGATCATGTCGATCCTCGGAGGCGCCCTCCTCACCCCGCTCCAGGGCATGGTCTCCGACCACACCAACATCTATACGTCCTACGCCGTCCCCGCCTTCTGCTTCGTGGTCGTGACCGCCTACGCCGTCTATGCCCACCGCTGCAAGGCCACGTTGTAGCCGTCTGTAGCATCCGCGCCCTGATCCCCGAAGCAAGGGAGTTCTAACGACCGACTAGTTGTTCTTTGTTGTTTCCCCTGCAGCAGGATTGTGTCACGCGAAGCGTGTGTGTCCCGGCGAAGCGTTGTTATACCTTGTACTTGTTGTTCTGGTTGTTTTCCCTATATCAGCAGCTTCATCAGCAAGAAGGCGCAGCAAGGACGGCTGCTTTTCCTGAAAAAGCTGCCGCAAAAGTTGTTCTTTGTTGTTTCCCTTTCAGCAGGATTGTCTGAATCACAGATTGTTACATGTTGTACTTGTTGTTTTAGTTGTTTTCCCTATACCAGCAAGAAACGTCCCTATACTCCCGCTCCGCATTAAAGCAAGGACACGCCTTGCGTGGATCGAACGTATGATGCGACACGACGATCGCCCGTTGATACCGCCCCTTGAGCTCCCGCACCAACGTGAGCAGCCCACGCTTCTGCGCCTCCGTCCGCGTGTCCGCCGGCCTGCCCTGGGCGTCCAAGCCACCCTCGTAGCACACCCCGATGCTATGCCTGTTGTGGTTCAGGCAGTGCGCCCCCACTTTCGCCTCGGGCCGCCCCCGCTCGACGGTCCCATCCCGCCGCACCACATAGTGGTAGCCGATGCCACTCCAGCCCCGCTTGCGGTGCCATGAGTCAATTTGTTGCGCGCTCGACGTCTGGCTGGGCCGTACCGCCGAGCAATGAATAATGATCAAAGTGATAGTTCTCATAGAAATTCAAGTGAGAGGTCACGACCCCTCCATCTTCCGTCAACGAGTTGAGGGCCGATGCGCAGAGGCCGTGACCACGAGTTAGAGATTAGAGTTGCGTGATGGCTCCACCCGCTGCGCCGGTGATCACCATTTCAATGATTCGCAGCACATAAAGTGCCACACGTTTCCAGTTCACTTTCATACGCGATGTTTTAAGATAGATGAATAGAATAAACTTCATACACTGCTTGATTAGTCACCCAAGGTGCCACTGTCCTCGCCACTGCTCGGCGGATTGGTGATTCCCGTGTCCGTCTTGCCGTCCTCACCCGTGTTGCTTCCTGCGCCACCCGACGGGTTGGAAGGCTCACCGGTGTTCTCGCCCGTACCCTCAGAAGGGTTAGAAGGCTTTCCCGCGTTGCCACCACCGTTGCCAGGACCCTTCTTCACGGCCTCGATGTCGATCACGTTCTCACCCTTCTTCTCCGCCTTCAAGGCAGCAGTTTGCAGCGATCGGCTCGCTACCGGGTTGAAGGCCGCGCGTCCGATGAGGTTCTCGAAGTCCGTACCCGGCGTGAAGATGATGTTCACTGCCGTGATGTTCTTCGAGGTGAACGTCTCACAGCTCTCCGCCCCTTCGCTACTGATGGACAGCCAGAAGTTGCCGAGCTCATCGAGCATCACCTTCTTGCCCTCCAGCAGTTGCTCCACGAGACACGAGCACATGTCGCTCAACACGCCCTTCACCTGTCCACGCTTGTAGCCACCATGCTCGGCGATGTGGGCCACGAAGTCGCGAAACGACATTACCTCCTTCACCTGCGCCTTGGCATACGCCTTCTCGGGGAGATTCGGCTTCAATGAATTACGCATCATGTACACACTGTAATTGATCATACGCTTGCCCATCGTCGGTATGGGACTTGATGTTTACGCAAGCAGTCATTGCGCCCGACAGAATTGGTTGTTGTTTCCTGACTGCGATGCAAAGGTACTAAGTTGAGAAGCCGAAATCAAATCTATTCATAACCGTTTACAATCCGTTTACAATCCATTCACAATCCGTTCATAATCGGTCTGATTTTGCTCAGAAATCACCTCCGACGGACGTGAAAGACGGATTTCTCGGAGCCTATATATAGATAAGGAGAAAAACCTCCCCAACTACCCCAAAAAATGAAGTTATATTCATCGGCCTACGAAGTTATATTCATCGGCCTACGAAGTTAACTTCATCGGGCTTCGAAGTTAACTTCATCGAGCAGCGTACTAAAGCCCCTCTGTCGAGTATTCATCATCCAAAACAAATATTCAACCTTTTATGTGTGATATGACCATCAACATTTACGGCGGAAACAACCAGATTCTGCCCAACGCCACCGAGGCAGTACAAAACCTCTATGTCTATGACCATGCCAACAAACTGCAGGTCGTTCAGACTACCAGCGACGCTCTTTCTTCCGAGGCAGAAAAGCTCTCTCGCTACATTGACAAGGACCACATCCCGGCGCATCTCAACAAGATTCGCGCGTGCAACAACGCCACCGATTTGGCCCAGGTTGTCGTCTCCCTGCTCGATCAAGAGTCCAAGCTCACCGAAGAGACCATTGTCAAAGAGAGCTTCATCCAATGCCTGCTTCCTTTCGCCATAAACATCACCACGGGAAGAAGCGTGAACAACATTTGCGCCCGCATCAACGATGCCTTGGAGGCCCGTCACAGGTCCCGCCCATGACGAAAAGTATTAACGACCAATTCATGTCCGATTAACGGCGATTAATGTGAACTCCGTGGCGGCTTGCCAGCCCCCCTATGCTATAAGCGCGCGTTAAAAACCGAGAAACCCTTGGTCGTTTAGGAATAAAGTCGTACTTTTGCCAAATTAAAGAAAGGAATAATCGTCATGAAGACAATAGATCAGATACTAAAGATAAAAGCAGTTGTGCTTTACATCCTGAAGGCATTTCCAGAGGGAGTGGACTATATCCACCTCTTTAAGGTCATGTACTTTGCCCAGCAAAACCAGCTGAAAGAGTACGGCTTGCCCATCATCTACGATACTTTTGTGGCACGGAAGCATGGCCCTGTTCCGACATTGACTTACAAGGTGTTGCGAGGGGTAGAAGGAAAGGCTGAGATATCTTCACCAGAGTTGAAAGACTTCGCCGACTCGTTGAAAGTAGAACTATCACAGGACGGCCATCAACTTATTCTTGCTTCAAAGCGAGCTGTTTGCGATATGGACGAACTCTCAGTAGCTGACGTCAAGATGCTTGATAAGTGGATTGACAAATGCAAAGGCGTAGATTCCTTTGATTTGTCAGACAAGTCGCATGAGGACAAAGCATGGAAGCGCGCAAAGCGGCAAGCAGATAAAACTGGCGAGGATACAAAGATCACGATGTATGAAATGGCAGATGCTGCAGGTGCCAGCAAAGCAATGTTGGCCGTTATTCGTGAGCGTCAATCCGTTCAAAAAGCGTTGTCATGGACTTAAGAGAGTTACAAAAGGTCTATCTTGACAATTTGCGTCAAGTAACGGAAGATAAACTTTCTATAGGTTCTTTGGTTCGAACCGTTATATCTGTTGATGAAGGGTTGGTCTTTAAGGATGGAAGAAAGCAGAAACCCAAGAAGCTGGTAATCGTTGGAGTAGATAAAGAAAAGAAAATTTGCTATGGTTCTGTTCTTGTTAATACCAAAATCAGTCCAAAGGCAGCTTATTCAGCCTCATTCCTTTCGGCGCAATACCTTCTTCACCAGTCTGACTATCCAGAATTCTTGAAATACGACAGTTATGTAGATTGTGGCATGCTTTTTTCCATTCCTTTGAAGAAACTCTTGGATGGAGAGTATTTCGGAATGCTGACCGATATAGACCTTCAAGGAATATTTGAAATACTCAAAACCACCGAGACTCTTACAAACAAGGAAAAGAAGAGGTTTGGTATCATTTAGTATTCGTCCTTGCGAAGCCTTGTTCATGTTGTTTCCCTTGCAGCAGGATTTCTGTCCTCCCGTGCCTTGCCGAAGGCGTTGTTATATATTGTACTTGTTGTTCTAGTTGTTTTCCCTATGTCAGCTTGAAGGCGCAGCAAGGACGGCAATGGCTTTACTCGCCCAGTGTATAACGCTCAACCAAGACGCGCCTTGAATGGGGAAAAGGATTGACATGTAAGTTAAATATTAACGACCAATTCATGTCCGATTAACGGCGATTAATGTGAAAAAACCCGGCGGCTTGCCCGCCACCAAAATCCAATCCATGTAGGACGTTCCCTTTCATAAAGAGTAACGCACCGCATGAACACTAATCACAAAAATCGCAAAAATCCTTTGTGATGTTAAATTTTAGCCTTACCTTTGCTGCTCAACAGAAATGGCAATAACGATGAACGGTGCTGAATGTATTAAAAAGTTGTCTCCTGTTCTATTTTGGGACATAGACAAATCACAGGCTGACATGGACAGGTATCCGTCCTTCTTTGTTCAGCGGGTCCTGGAGTATGGAAATTGGAATGATTGGAAACTCCTGCTGAGCTACTATGGCAAGGACCAGATTGTGGAAATCTGTAAACGGTTGCGTTTGCTCGACTCGATATGCCTTTCGTACATTTGTGCTATATCAAATACAAAAAAGGAGGAATACAGATGTTATCGAATGAAACGATCGACCTCTTCGTCTGACGTTCAGAAGCGTAATAGTAGCCAAGGTTAGACAATTACAATAACAAACTATCCCCATCCGAGTGGCGGCATAGCGCAGAGCGATACTGCGGTGGGGAACAATGTCGTATTACCGTCCGAATGACGGTATCCCAAAATATTAACGACCGATTCATGTCCGATTAACGGCGATTAATGTGACAAATGCTGGCGGCCTGCCCGCCGAAAATCTAGCCTTCATGTATTCTCTATATGAAAGCTACAAGATGAACAATTTGAAATTTGGTAGGTACATAGAGGATATCCTTACCCGCATGAAAGATGGGGATAAGGACTAATGGGCTATACTTCCATGTTTCTAAGTTGAGAAAACAAGTGAGGTGAAGGTGTCCGCCTAGGTTTCCTTCGCCCCAAAAACGATAGTAATTCTTTTTTTTAAAACATATATGCGTAACTGCTTGAAAAATTGCGGGGACGTTGTATAGGCTACTAAATACAAAGCAACTATTCATACATGGTTCGTATTCTAATAATATCAGATATACATCTTTGGTCGCTTCCAAATGAACACGATCAATTCTATCCAATAAGAAGAAAATTATTGGAGGACATTAAAGATTACACTGCTGTAAAAGGTTCGATTAGCCATATTCTTATAAGTGGCGATATAGCCGCAAAGGGTGCTAAAGATGAATGTAAACAAGCCGCACAATTCATCAATGAACTTTGTAAAAAAGCGAATTGTCCAGAACATGAAGTTTATTTGATACCAGGCAATCATGACAAAGACTTTGGAACAGCACAAAGTGGAATAAGACACTTGATACATGCAGGAATAAGTTCAGAAACGTCAAATGTAGATGTAGACGATCAATGGTATGACATACTACTAAATGATACAAAGTCAGCTCAATTAGTGTATGCACCATTTAAGGCCTACCATTCATTTGCTTCATCTTATGATAGCGTAGAACCACTCATGGCAAAATGCTTGGATGGTATGGATGAACAATATGACCCTAAAAAGCATAAGATGTTCATAGAATATCAGCTTTCTAATATTGGTGCTTACGATATCAATCTATACGGCATGAATACAGCATTGATATCTGACTGGTATGATGTTGATGACGATGGCAAAGGACATAAATTGTTCCTTCCCAAGTTAGCTTATAATATAGACGCACCGCAGGAAGGTCAAATAAACATTTTGATGATGCACCATCCTTTGAATCGTGTTAAAAACGGAAGGGAAATACAGAAGACCCTTGATAAGAAATTCCAAATACAAATATACGGACATCTACACAGACCTGCGTCCGATGATAAAGGTGCTATACATATTCTTTCTGGAGCGTTTCAGCCTCCGACTGGAGGAAAAGAATCAGAATATTTCTCTGTATACAACATCCTTGAATTAGATGTAAAAGAAGACATTAACGATGATACGCTCAATGCCAAATTGTATGTAGAGAAATATAATAAAGAGACGTTTGAACATTTGAAAGAAGAAAGCAAGACTTTCGAAGTCAAATTGAAAAAGAATCGTGAAAACAGATGGCTCAATAAACAAAAAATGGAAAATATGGAAGTAGATAAATTGCCAGAAGGCATCACAAAACGTGAAGTCAGATATAGATTTATCCAGAGTCCGAAAGCGACTCAAATAATGAAAGAGTTCGACATGTATGACAAGAACAAATCACTCAGTGCCAATTCCGTATTTTTCCTTAATGCTTTAGAGGAACAAAATAGATTTGTAGAGCTTTGGGAGAAACTATCTAAATAATAAGTGATGGACAAACTAAAGAGATTTTTAGAAGGATCAGCTGTGATCCCTTATAGCGATAATATACTTGAAGCCATTGATACAGCTTGTCATTCTTACAATAGAGACGAGCACATCAATATGTTTGAGTTGTTGGAAAACATGGTTGAATGTTTCCTTACAGGTAAGGATGATAAGAACTTCCATGATTTCTTAAATGAATCTGTCAAAAAAGAAGGTACTTTAACAGTCCTTCCCAATGTTGTTGTGCAACGTTTAGCTGGATACAAGTCTTATATAATGATAATGGAGGCTGACAGCGAAGAAAACAGTTCTATCATGTCAACAATTTTCATGAATTACATCCTATTGGTAAAAAAACGTCTAAATAACATACCATGCAGTGATTTGATTCTTGAAATATACAAAAAGCACCTCTCATGTTATATCAAAGATAATGATAAATTGAGAAACCTAAATGATACTGGACTTATAAAAACGATAGCAGAAGCTGAGAATCCAATTGCCTTATTAAATGAAGAGGAAGATGAAACCAACATTAATAAGCAATTATTGGTACTTGCAAAATCAGCTGCCTTTTATCAGTACGATAAAATAGTTAATAGGAATAATGTAAAAAATATAGAAGACCCATTTGCAAGAATATTTGTTGTTCTCTGTAAAATGGTACATGAAACGTCATATTGCTATTATAATTATCCTTTCTATCTGAAATCAATGGAATTATTGAGTAATGATGAACGCAAATGCAGAAAATCAATAGGAAAAATAATAGATATCGTACAATCATATGCTGACGAATGGCCAGAATATCTCAATTCAAACTCATCGTTGCTTTTGCGCTTGATAAAAAATGAGAACAGAGAATCAATATCAACGTTGTTAACAACACAGATTGGCATTAAAGAATTCACTGTGTATTTGTTTTATGAGTTAATGGTTGAAGAAATTTTAAATATTATGTATGACGATGGAAAGTAACTTGGATTTACTACAAAATAATGTAGGAAAACATACAGAGGCAGCAGCTGTCCCAGAGAGCACTGTACAGAACGACAATAGTGTGTTTATTGGTGAAGCTTTAAACGATGATGAAAAGCTAAACCTATTGATGACAGATACCAAACCCTATATTACAATTTTAGTAGGATTTGAAGGATATGGCAAAACATCCTTTGTCGCGACATGTTATCATATTCTGCTTACAGATGGCGGTATCGGAGAATATAAATTCTGCGATTCGGACACGTTGGTCGGCTTGGAACGAAGATCCTTCTTGCGCCGTTTTAATGCTGCCATGGAAAGTGTACCATCAACTACCAAACGTACAATCCGGGGAGAGGCACATTTGCTTACATTTCATCTTTCCAAAGATGGAAAAGAGAAAATCACAATATTCTCAGATCACTCGGGAGAAGATTACCGTACATATGCGAACCAGAAAGATGAAATCAAGAATGATGTATTGATTCAGAATGCTGATAGAATACTCTTTTTTGTTGACATTCCGTCTTTGTTAGACAACAAATTCTTGCGTATGACGGAAGAATATAAAAACTTGCTTACTAATATGAAGTCTGCTGGCATCTTTAGACAGCAAACCAAAATTATGCTTCTTTTCAATAAAATAGACATTGTAAATGATGATACCGAGAAGGAAAGATATGAAGAAAAGAAAAAGGTTTTGATACCCATTTTTGCGTTTATAATAGGAATAAACAATATTCAAACAATAGAATTAACATCCAACAATATAGATAAATCTGACCATTTGAAGTCGCTTTTGCAAGACATAGCCCAAAGCGATAGTATACAAACATGGATAGACAATAATGAATCCGACTTAGATTGGGTGAAAAAGTTTATTAAAGAACAATAATATGGCAAAATGTTTGATAGCAGGTCTTCCTTCTGCGGGAAAGACAACATATATAGCAGCGCTTAGTTATCTCCTCCATAACCCCATTGACGAGCAGATGCTTCGTTTTAATAATTTACCGGATGACATATCGTTAATAAATCGATTACAGCAACCATGGCTTGAACAGAAAATCGTAGATCGTACATCCCGTGGTAAGGTAACAGATCTTCAATTTAATCTTAAACGAATATCTGATAAAAAAAACATTAATGTAAATATACCTGATATTGCAGGAGAAGACTTCACATCAATATTGGAAAAACAATGTGAGACAATCAATTCTTGGAATGAAAAACCAGACTCTCTATTGTTTTTCGTCAAGAAAGTTCCAACGCTTGTGCTTTCAGAGTCATTTAATGACATCGAAGATGCTCCTATTGCAAAAACAAAAGCACCTAATTTTACAACACGGCACATTTATGAAGGAACGCAAAATGTTCTTCTCATTAAGGAATTGCGCAGACTATTTCCTTGGAAACGTATTGCTATAGGTTTGACGTCTTGGGATTTACACAATAGTGAAGAAAATCCTTATGAGTATCTACGAAACGAATGTCCATTTCTGAGCAATTTTATCAACCAGTATTTTCCAGAGGCTTACATCTTTGGTGTTAGTGCCCAAGGATGGGAATACGATGAAAAGATGGATATTGATGAATGCATGAACAAAACAATGGAAGGTAAACGTTCGTATATAATAGCCCCTAATGGTAAAAAATCATATGATATAACACTTCCGTTAGACTATCTCATTTCGTAGTATGAAAGTTCATCAGGCTCTCCACGGATATAACCAAGGGCATAACCTATTGTATTCTTCAATAAATCTATCATATGAAGACGAAGATTATATGAAGAAGCAAAGCGATTGGACAGAATTTGTCGATGATGAAGACTCTTCTTACATCAAAGCATATATTTTGCCCAAAAGTCATTTATATGTAGTATCTAAATCATGGTATGCATATGAAATGAGCAGACCAGGATGCGTGTGGACTCATTCATTGATCATTGATCTTGATGATATAACAATAGACTTTGACTTCCGGTCTTTGCTGAATTATTTTAGCAGGCCGAAAGACAAAATGGACTCCTATGATGAGATATTGGATATTGTGAGTTCTGAAAAAGACATAACACCACACGCACTGGACTTCTTTACGTTAAATCAAATAGCCTATTTGTATTTTTCATTACTTACTAATAAAAAAAGTACATTTCAAATTGAAGAAACGTCATACATATATCAGTATTTACTATTGTCACTACTCCAGTTCCTACCCTTAGATGTTGTTGCAGATTCAAATCTATGTAGTGGAACTACAATAATTGCCAATGCTAACAGTGGTATAAACATCTCGTTTTCCAATAATATTAATAAAAGATTACAAGATGTCACGTTAGAAGGTGAATCATTTTCAAAAACAGAGAATATTGGTTTGCTTTATTTTGCTAATGCGATAAAAAAACAAGAAAATAAGGTAGCAAGCGTTTTGCGTGCATATTCTAATGAAATAGGCGTTAAGACAGAAAGACTATTAGTATTTGGTAATTTATTGTATGGCTTGGAAAAACCAAACGATATAACATATAATAGTATTTTAGAAAGTCTTGTATTCGCATTTCCTGATCAAAATGATGGAGTAAGAATAAAACAAGCTTTTTTGTCCCAAAAGGTTATCGAACTTTATACATCAATGGAAAACTTTTATACATGTTTGTGTGTAAACTCGTATGAAAAATCTATAGACTTCCTTTCATTGTATCCATATGAGGAAGTAGACAAAACCATTAGAACCGACATAGATACCTTAGAAGCCTTCTTAAACAATATTTTGAGTTCTGATATGATCAGCACATACGGCAATGGATTGCTAAAGTATGAAGCACACTGTCTGAGTATAGAATGGCAAAAAACCTTATACGAAAGGATTTGGAACTTATTCCGATCACTTTTGAACTTCGATCCTTCGTGGTTATACAATAAGTATTGGCTTGAAGGTTCGCAGTCAAAAATAGACACATTACTTACTGTCTTTGAAAGAATAGAACTATCTAAATTCAGTGATTGGCAATTATTACTCAGTACACTTTTAAGATCAAACAGAATACAAATAGGTGCGATAATACAAAATGCACTTATTCAATATCACCCTAATGCAGTCGTAGATGTTCTACAATTTATTCAGAATGGAAATAATCCAACCGATTTGTGCTATACAATTTGTGAGAGTAATAAGCAATTAATGGTTCAATGGATTAAAGAACAAGTGTCATTTTCAAATGGAGTTGTGGTATTTATCACACATATAATGCCTCCAAATTCGAAAGAAGCTAAAGAATGTGGTAGTCTACCATGGTATAAGATAACGACACAGATGGCAGAAACCTCCAACGCTTGGATATACACCTATCTATATCAGTTGTCGTTCAATTGGACGGACTCTATATCTATAAGAATACTAAAGATCTCATTTTGGCAAATATATCAGATGTTTGAAAATAATAGCATGAGCAAGTCAATTACGCTAAGTTTGTCATCATATTTGGAAGAATTACCACCATGGCAATGGTGGGACAATTGTAAAAAATTACGTAAAGGGCTTGTCAACACAATGAAAAAGAAAGGATATAATAGACAAGACTTGAAGAATTTCACTCCATCCGAGGCTTTGAACAAAGCGCTATTAAAATTGTGGGATAAATAGATTAATTCTAAACAATAATTCATAATAAAATGTGTGTGAATTTAAAGATGTTAAAGTAGTAAGCACTCAAATTAGGGCTCAATTTTGAAAGGCGTAACTTTGCAGCCAAATTTCAAACATTGATTTATGTACAGCAGCGAAGATTTGGAACATTTTCGATAAACTATGAGCATTGCCAGCTTGCTTGAACTTTGTCATAATGAGAATATCTATGTAGTATTCCTGCCTTTTGGGTCTTTACAGAAATGGATTGCTTCTGCAAAATATTAACGACAGATTAATGTTCGATTAACGGCGATTAATGTGAAACGCCTTGGCTGCTTGCCTGCCAACCATATCCTTAACGTCTCTCAGCCTTGTGCCGAGACTCCATATTAAACGTATAACCTCTATAAACATAAACAGAAAACATGGTAAAGTATAACATAAATCTCGAGGGCAAAACCGTCCTCGTGACAGGCGCTGCTGGTTTTATCGGCAGCAACCTCGTCAAGCGACTCTTCCACGATGTCAAGAACATCAAGGTAATTGGAATCGATTCAATTACAGACTACTATGATGTTAACATCAAGTATGAGCGTCTGAAAGAAATAGAGGCTTTGCATGGTGACTGGACTTTTGCCCACGCCTCAATTGCTGACAAAGACGCAGTAGAGAAAATCTTCACGGAAAACAAGATTGCCGTTGTTGTGAACCTCGCTGCTCAGGCAGGAGTCCGCTACAGCATCACCAATCCCGATGCTTACATTCAGAGCAACCTTATCGGTTTCTACAATATTCTGGAGGCATGTCGCCACCACGAGGTCGAGCATTTGGTCTATGCCTCATCCTCCTCGGTCTATGGCAGCAACAAGAAGGTGCCGTACTCCACAGACGACAAGGTGGACAATCCTGTATCCCTCTATGCTGCTACGAAGAAGAGCAACGAGTTGATGGCGCACGCCTATAGCAAACTCTATAACATCCCGTCAACGGGCCTCCGCTTCTTCACTGTCTATGGTCCTGCAGGTCGTCCCGACATGGCCTACTTTGGTTTCACTAACAAACTGGTCAAAGGCGAGACCATCAAGATCTTCAATTACGGCAACTGCAAGCGCGATTTTACTTATGTCGATGACATTGTGGAAGGAGTGGTCCGCATTATGCAACATGCCCCCGAGAAGCAGAACGGCGAGGACGGTCTTCCCATTCCGCCCTACAAGGTGTATAATATCGGCAATAACTCCCCCGAAAATCTCCTCGACTTCGTCACGATTCTTCAGGAAGAATTGGTGCGCGCTGGCGTGCTACCCAAAGATTACGACTTTGAGGCCCATAAGGAGCTCGTTCCGATGCAGCCTGGAGACGTCCCCGTGACTTATGCTGATACTACTCCTTTGGAGCAGGACTTTGGCTTTAAGCCGAACACAAGTTTGCGGGAAGGATTGAGATGCTTTGCGGAATGGTATAAAACGTATCGAATAAACTCAAACATAAGCACTTGCTAAACAGCTTAAGCAAGGGAGTCAGGATATAGAGAGTTTTTGTTTCAAATGGAGTGTGCACTATTCACTTGTGCATAGATTTATAGATGTCAAGTAAATCACTAAATACGAAGGTGGCGACAGCCACCAAATGGTCTGGCTTAACGGAGATTGCTGCAAAACTTGTAGCACCAATTACTACAATGGTTCTTGCGCGCCTACTTACGCCTGACGCTTTTGGAGTAATGGTAACTGCTCAGATGGTCATTTCTTTTGCAGAAATTTTTACTGATGCAGGTTTCCAAAAATATATTGTTCAACATGAATTCAAAGATGACGATGAGAAGTTCAAATCTACCGCGGTAGCATTTTGGTCAAACCTCATAATGTCGTTGGCTATCTGGGCAGGAATCAGTATTTTTGCCAATCCTATAGCTCGACTTGTTGGTTGTGACGGTGAAGGGATTGTTATAGCCGTGTCTTGTATATGTATACCTATGGAGGCTTTCTCGAGTATTCAGATGGCTTTGTTTAGGAGAGATTTGGATTTTAAAACTCTCTTTTGGGTCAGAATTATAGGTATTCTCATTCCTTTGATAGTGACGGTGCCATTGGCTTTTGCTACCAGAAGTTACTGGTCTCTTATTATAGGAATGATAGCTTTGAATTTTACCAATGCTTTAATATTGACTATTAAGTCTAAATGGAAACCTCGTTGGTATTATAACATCCAGTTGTTTAAGGAAATGTTTTCCTTTACAATGTGGTCAATGCTTGAAGCCATCAGTATATGGCTGACATCGTACGTAGATATTTTTATCGTCGGTACCATGTTAAGTCAGCACTGCCTTGGATTGTATAGAACGTCTATGAGTACGGTGGGGCAGATAACCTCAATAATAACTGCTGCGACTACTCCCGTCCTGTTCTCTTCACTCTCGAGATTGCAAAATGACAGAGATCAGTTTAATGAAATGTTTTTTAGATTTCAGAAACTTGTTGGCATTCTAATCATTCCAATAGGGATTGGTATATTCCTTTTTAGCGATCTTATAACCCAAATACTTCTGGGTAGTCAATGGATGGAAGCTTCTCCGTTCATAGGCTTATGGGGCTTGACGAGTGCGATATCTATTGTTCTTGCTCATTATTCAAGTGAAGTGTACCGTTCTATAGGTAAGCCAAAACTGTCTGTATTAGCTCAATGGCTTCACATAATAGTTCTTTGGCCCGTGCTATTGTTTTTTGTGAAAGAGGGCTTTGAAGCATTATATGCAGCAAGATCTTTCGTGCGCTTGGAGCTTGTGCTTGTCCAGTTGATAATAATGGCAGTAGTTGTCAAGATGAACGTTCTTAAGATGCTTACTAATATACTTCCGTCTGTAATAGCAGCATCTTTAATGCTTCTGATATTATTGTTTCCTTCATCCGAGAGCATCTTCATCCAGTTATTATATGTGGTAATTTGTGTTTGCATTTACTTTGCTGTTATTCTGCTATTCCCAGAAGAAAGGAGTATATGCTTTAATTTAAAGAAAATGTTGAAAAGAAAATGAAAGTACTTGTAGCAGGAGATTTTGCCCCACAGGCAAGACTCGCGAAGCAGATAGAGGGAAAGCGGTATTCGGATGTTTTCCCAGAGAATCTTCGTGAAGTGATAAAATCTGTGGATTTCTCGTTTGTCAACTTTGAGAGTCCTATAGTAGAAGATACCTATAAGCCGATTCCTAAATGTGGACCAAATCTTCATTGTACTCCCGAGGCTGCAGGAGCTATCAAATTTGCAGGCTTCACAGGTGTAACAATGGCAAATAACCATATCCTTGATTTTGGGAGCGAGGGATTACATAAATCTGTAGCGTGTTGCAAAAAACAAGGACTTGATGTTGTCGGTGTAGGTAATTGCTTGAAGGATGCAGAAGAAATACTTTATATAAAAAAAAGCGGAAAAACCATTGCTGTCATCAACTGTTGTGAACATGAGTTTTCTATTGCAACAGAAACATCAGCTGGCGCCAACCCTCTTAATCCCGTACGTCAGTATTATGCTATTCAGAAAGCTAAGGATAAGGCTGACCATGTGCTTGTAATAGTACATGGTGGACACGAAATGTTCCAGTTGCCTTCTCCTCGAATGGTTGAAACCTATCGCTTCTTTATCGATGCTGGAGCAGATGCCGTTGTCAACCACCATCAGCATTGTTATTCTGGGTATGAGGTATATAATGAAAAGCCTATCTTTTATGGACTAGGCAATTTTGGCTTTGATCTTGAAAAAACTGTATCCAAACGTCCGTGGAACTATGGTTATATGGCGGAAATAGATTTTGGCCAATCAGTTCATTGTAGCATTATCCCTTATTATCAGTATGCTGAAGAACCTCAGATCAAGTTGTTGGATAGTATAGCTTTTGATGACGAGATAAAAAAAATTAACGCAGTAATCAGTAGTAAAGAAAAATTGCAAGAAGAGATTAATGCTTACTATAAAAAGGTAGCTTCTTATGAGCTTTCTCTTTTAGAACCATATAGGGGGCGAATTCTAGGAAAGGTGTATAGCATGGGGCTATTGCCCAAAATGATTAAGGGTAAAAAAAAGTATAGTATTCTTAATCATATTATGTGTGAGGCACATTATGATAAGCTTCTTTTCGCTTTAACGCAAAATAGTAAATTATGATATCGATAATAAGAGGTTTTAATTACCTGTTATCCAATAGAACGCAGTTTTGTGATTCTATAGTGAATAATTTTTTTGGATTTCTTCCGGACAAGCAGTATCTGTCACTTAGGTACAGAATATTGATGGGAAAGTGGATTAACTGGAGGAAGCCCAAATTGTATCAAGAAAAATTGCAGTGGCTAAAGGTATATAATCGCCAGAAACGTTATACGGAAATGGTTGATAAGATTACTGCCAAAGATTATGCGGCAAGGATTATAGGTGAAAAATACATTATACCAACCTTGGGAGTTTGGGATAATTTTGATGAGATTGATTTTGAGAAATTACCGAATCAATTTGTGCTAAAAACCAATAATGGAGGTGGCAGCATGGGAGTAGTCGTTTGTACAAATAAATCTGTTTTAGATAAGAAAAGTGCAAAAAAACAATTAGAACTCTCGCTAAAAGGAAGTATATATAAATGTTATAGGGAATGGCCTTACAAGGATGTTAAGCCAAAAATTTTCGCAGAAGCCTTTATGGAGGACGATAGTGAGTTTAACAAGGGTGGACTGGCTGACTATAAATTTACATGTTTTAATGGGAAAGCCGATAATGTGATGGTCTGTTGCGAGCGTCAAACAGGTGAAACCAAGTTTTATTTCTTTGATCAAGCGTGGAATTTACTCCCTCTCAATAAGCGTGGAAAGGAAACTAATCCAAATTTCAAACTACCTAAGCCTGATTGTATGGATGAGATGTTTGAAATTGCAGGAAAACTATCAGAGGGAATTCCTTTTCTACGCGTAGATCTTTATTACATTAATGGCCGTCCATATTTCGGGGAAACCACATTCTTCCCCGCAAGTGGTTTTGATTCAAATATTCTGCCAGAAACTGAAATCTTGTTTGGAGATAAAATTCAGTTACCGAACGAATGAAGAGTCAAAAATAATGCTGTTGTGAAAAAATAGATACGGAAATGATTCCAATACTTAATGAAGTTACAAAGCATTCTTTGCTCAATAGGTGGATGCTCCATTGGAGCAGATTATCTATCCGTGACAGAAGTCAGTATTCGATCATTAGGACGAATGATATAATCGGTATGTTTGTTAGGTCGTTTAGCAAATTTAGTGCGCATACCGTCTAGCGATATCTTAATTGTATAATTACTAAGCCTGTAAGCAGAATCAAGTATGCACTAAATAATTCCGCAGCAGGGCAAAAAATCCATTAAAATGAAAACAATCGGTTTAGTTGTATCACGTAAAGAGAATGAAAAGCGTCGTGCTTTAGTGCCTGAGCACATTGCTCGTATAAAGCACCCCGAGGCTATAACCATAGAAAAGGGGTACGGAGATGTTTTGGGCTTTAAGGATGAAGATTACACTTCGAGAGGTTGTAAAGTAGCTTCTCGCGAAGAAGTATTGAAATGTGATGTGATTTGTGATCCCAAAGTTGGTGATGCAGAGTATCTTGAATTATTGCAGAACCAAACAATATTCGGTTGGGTACATGCTGTTCAGAATCGCGATATTACGGATAAAATAATCAAGCATCAACTAACGTCTTATGCCTGGGAAGATATGTATGAATGCGGTCGACATTCATTTTGGCGGAACAATGAAATTGCTGGCGAGGCGGCTGTCCTTCATGCTTATATGTGTCATGGGACTTCTCCTTTCCGCACAAAAGCAGCAGTTTTGGGTAGAGGTAATATAGCCCGCGGCGCAATAAAAATGTTGAATTATATGGGGGCTGAAGTAATCCAATATGATAGAAAGACAGAGCAGTTGTTTCAAAAGGAGTTGGGTGAATTTGACGTAATTGTAAATGCTATCCTTTGGGATACCTCGCGAAAGGATCATATTGTATACCGAGACGATCTTAAACGAATGAAGAGTGGTGCTTTGATCATTGATGTTTCGTGTGACAGAAATGGAGGAATAGAGACTAGTATCCCTACAACAATAGAAGAGCCTACTTATGTTGTAGATGGAATTATGCATTATGTTGTTGATCACACGCCAACTCTTTTTTGGAAAACAACTAGTGAGACTTTGAGCGATGAATTTTGTAAGTATATTGACTTTATCATAGAAGATAAAGCTAATTCGTGTCAGGTTTTATCTAAAGCTCATAATTTTGAAAATGGAGTAATACTTGATAATCGAATAATAGAGTTTCAAAATAGATAAGAATACATTGATAGATGAGCATATTGTCGAGCTATGCTCATCTATTAATTACGTTTATTGAACTCCAAGAGTGTTGATTTGTTTGATAAATAAACTGTTGTTTTCTGTCGAAATGATTTGCAGGAGATTGCGTTAATGAGTAGATGGGTATAACCATGGGAGTAGTTTTTAGACCGGAAAATATATATACGACAGTATGGTGTCTCTATTATATGCAGGGGACATTATATCCAGAGGGAAGTGTAATATCACGAGGTTTAATGGGAGTGTTTCTTTTAATGTCGATCTACTACTTTTTGAAAGTCCTTTCCTTTAAACGGAACCACCCAGTGATTAAAGCTTTTCAATACTTGGCGATAATGTTTGGAGTTTATGGTTTGTTACGATTGGGCGATGCTACACAAGAGTGGAAACGGGTAAATGATGCGACAACATATTTTAAACTGTACGAAATGTCTATCCTACCAATTTTTGCATATTACTATTTTGCAAAAACAGGTAGAATCAATAGTCGTTGGTTCTACAGAATATCATTTTTGTTTTTAGTTACCGCCATTGTAGCTTTTAACTATTCTCAAGCGATTGCCATGAAAACTTATGGGTTAGATGAAATAACAAATAATGCAGGATATATTGTGCTTTCATTATTGCCAATTGTTGTTTTTTTAAAGAAAAGTCCTTGGGTTCAATATGCGTTTTTAGTTGTTATTTTTGTGTTAGTCGTGTCAGGCATGAAGCGAGGAGCAATACTAGCTTTGTTGGTAGGAAGTAGTTACTTCGTGTGGGAAAGTTTTAAAAAGGCTAAGGGAAATAAAAAACTTTTATACATCTTCTTGGGTGTCCTTGTCGTAGCTGGAGGCGTTATGTATTTTCAGTACAAACTAGCAACAAGTGAGTATATGCAATATAGGTTGGGGAAGACAATAGAAGGGGATATGAGTGCACGTGATGAGATGTATCCTGAATTTCTTGAGTTTTATTTCCAGAATGCAACAGTTACTGAATATCTATTAGGATATGGAGCTGACGGAACGCTAAAAAATGTGGGAGAATTTGCACATCAAGATTGGATTGAAACTTTAATGAATCAAGGTTTCTTAGGTGTGTTTCTTTTATTGAATTATTGGTGGGCTCTCTTTATGGCAGCTTATAGAAGTTATGTTAAACGCTATGTAAATATAACCAATATTATAGCTCTGTTTTTGATTATCTATTTTACAAAAACGATGGTTTCCATGTCTATTAATGACATGACTATATTTTCAACCTCTGCTTTGGCCTATGCTTTAGCGGCGATGGACGATGCGCTTATTCGTAAGGATATAAACGATTAGCACTTTAAGCCATTTGCGACATGCAAGTGTAATGGGTATTGACTACATGAATATTGAAATAAAAGCAGTCTTATACGCAAAATGAAGAAAATAGTTTTATTTACGGACTGTCTCGGTGCTGGTGGCGCACAGCGACAACTGGTAGGTTTGGCGATAATGCTCAAAGCTAAAGGGTATGACGTAACGGTGGCCACATATTACGATATAGAATTTTACAAGAAGCATTTGGATGATGCTGGTGTACGAAATCTTTTAATGCCGAATGCAGGTAACACGAAAAAACGGATTTTGGCTGTGCGTACATTCCTAAAAAAAGAGAAACCCGATTGGGTGATAGCATATCTTGAGACACCCTCTTTGCTTGCTTGTATAGCTAAGGTTACTGGCTGTAAGTTTCGTTTGATAGTGAGCGAACGCAATACGACGCAAACTGTTGGAATGAACGAACGTGTGCGCTTCTTCCTTTATCGTTGGGCAGATGCAATCGTTCCCAACAGTTATGCGCAAGAGAATTATCTAACAAGCCATTATCCATGGATGCAAAAGAAGCTAAAAACAATAACCAACTTTGTGGATCTTGATTTTTTCTCCTTTATAGAGCGTAAAAAGCGCGATGTTCCCGAGATTGTAATTGCTGCTTCAATATGGAAATCTAAGAATACGCTCGGCTTTATTGAAGCGGTCAAAATACTGGTAGAAAGAAACTGTAGGTTTCATGTGTCTTGGTATGGGAAAAGTGAAACTAATATTGATTACTACAACGATTGTCTGCAAAAAATAAAGGACTATGGTATTCAAGAGTATATAGAGTTGAAAGATAAAACCAAGCAGATAAAAAATGTGTATCATAACGCAGATCTGTTTTGTCTTCCATCATTCTACGAAGGTACGCCTAATGTGATATGTGAAGCAATCTCTACTGGACTGCCAGTTGCTTGCAGTGATGTTTGTGATAATCATATTTATGTGAAGCCTGGTTGCAATGGTGTCCTTTTCGATCCCAATAATCCGAATGATATGGCAAATAAAATATCACACCTCTTGAATTTGTCTGATGTTGATTTCCAGGAATATCAGAGATACAGTCGAAATACTGCAGTTGGTAAGCTATCTAAGGAAAGTTTTGTTGATGCCTATATTAAAATCATCGAATCATGAGTATCCTTTATAAGCTAAAGCGAAACCTTATGGTTAGAGGTGTGGTTTCGCTTTTTCGTCGTTATTTTGTTAGAAAATCTGAGTTTGGCAAGTTTGGCAACGATGCGCGTATAACGCCACCATGTGCGTTGAGTGGCGCTCGTAATATATCTCTCGGTGAGGGATGCGTTATTGGTGCCAATGCTTTGTTGTATGCTACTAATGCCAGAATAGTCTTTAAACGGCATGTAGTAGCTGCTCAGGGGTTACATATCGTGACGGGAGCGCATGAACGTCGTATAGGACGGTTTTGCGCTACAATTACAGAGGCAGAGAAGGACCATTCTAAACAGCTTGATGCAGATGTCGTTGTCGAGGAGGATGTGTGGTTCGGCCTTGATGTGCACGTTATGCCAGGGGTGACCATTGGTCGAGGTGCGACTATTGGTGCGGGAGCGGTAGTGACAAAAGATATTCCTCCTTATTGTGTTGCAGTAGGAGTTCCTGCGAAGCCGGTAGAGTTCTATTGGACCGTTGAGCAGATTCTCGAACATGAAGCACAGTTGTATCCTGAGGATGAAAGATATACTAGAGAACAACTAGAAAAAATAATGAAAAAATGACTAATGTTTTACTTTGTACTCCCTATTTGCAGTCTCCAGAAGTGGTTTCTGGAGGAATTGGGATATGTGCGAATAATATCTTAAGCTATCACAACAAGATAGAGTCTTCCATCGCTATAACACCCGTTTCCTTCGACCGTAAATATCGTGTAAGAGAAACCGACAGTGCGATTAAACGCCTGTGTTTGGGTCTCAAGGACTATTGGGAATCAATCAGAAATACTTTTGCTCGCATTGATGCGGGCGGTATAGATGTACTTCACTTGTGTACGAGCGCAGAGTTGAGCCTTTACAAGGACTTGTATATCCTAAAAAGGGCCAAACGTAAAGGGGTGAAGACAGTTGTGCATTTCCATTTCGGACGAATCCCAAAGGTCGTCAAGGCAAACAATTGGGAAGGTAAGATGGTCTTGAAAGTATGCAGGAGTGCAGATTCTGTCATTGTGATGGACAAGTCTTCCTATTTATGTCTTGAATCTAAAGGGTTTACGAATATTCATTATGTACCAAATCCACTCTCGGAGTCTATTATAGAAGAGGTTGCTGAGTATGAAAAGATAATAGAGCGTGTTGATAAAAAAGTGCTCTTTGTGGGGCATGTAATTGTTACCAAAGGTGTCTATGAGTTGGTAAAAGCTTGCTTGAATGTACCTGGAATCGAACTGCATATTGTAGGTACAGTGGACGAGTCAATCAAGACTGATCTGCAAGCGATAGCCCAGCAACGTGATAATGGATCATGGCTAAAAATGCGCGGTTCAATGTCCCATACTGATGTTGTAAAGGAGATGTTGTCGGCTCGATATTTTGTTTTGCCTTCTTATACGGAAGGATTTCCTAATGTTATTCTTGAGAGCATGGCTTCTTCTTGTGCTATTTTGGCAACTAGGGTAGGGGCTATACCTGAAATGCTTGAGTTCGATAGTAATCATCCGTGTGGCGTGGAGTTGGTTCCGCAAAATGTAGAGTCTATAGCAGATGGCTTGTCAGCCCTTCTTCCGGATAAAGAAAGAAGCCGCAAGCTAGGACAAATGGCTAAAGAAAAAGTACTAAATACTTATTCTATTCCTATCGTTTGGAAGCAGCTTTCGGAAATATGGAGTAAAAAAATATAATTATGGAAATGTTGATTCGTACTGTGTTCTTTTTCTTGCTGTATTTGAAATGCCGCATTATATATCGTAAGCAGGTATATTTTAGGGGCTTCAGCGTGGAGTGTGCTATGAAAGGGGCTAATATCCTTTTTAACAACGCTGGGGGGGGTAAAATCAACATTTTCTCCCATCCATTCAGCAATATGTTTGGATTGTCGCAACGATGCATTATTGTGGCAAAAAACGGAGGAAAGATAGTCATCAACGAAGGGGTTGGAATGACTGGGTGTACCATCTACTCAATGGAAAGCATTACCATCGGACGTAATACTGATATTGGTTCGGGATGTAAAATCATTGACAACGATTTCCACCCCTTACCCTATAGTGAGCGTTACCCTGTGGAACGGCTTGATCTTCTGAAAAAGCGTCCCGTCGTGATAGGGGAGGGCTGCTTCCTTGGAGCCAACTCCATCATATTAAAAGGTACGACATTGGGAAAGAACGTCGTGGTTGGTGCTGGAAGTGTTGTGAGTGGCACGTTCCCCGACAATGTGATCATTGCGGGGAATCCTGCGAGAATAATAAAAGGTAATAGAGAGTGAGGCTATGGTGGGTCTTGTTCGTACCATATTGATGATAATAAATTGATATGTCGTTAAAAATGCTAGGATTTGTCAAATTAGAAAGGATTGCAGAGTTGAAGAGTAAGTATTCGGTGAAAGCCGTATTGTGCGCCTAGAAAAAGTT
>ULRG01006610.1_pt1 | contig 23491 bp, 16 predicted proteins | sample 1955211 | NCBI WGS metagenome assembly ULRG01 (sample SAMEA4835676, study PRJEB28245) | human gut metagenome | biome: gut microbiome; material: fecal sample | place: Denmark | collected 2008
CGATATCGGAGAGGTTCCAAACCAGATCGAGGGTCTGGGTCGCGCCGACATAAACGACCAGAGAGAAGACAACGCGGTAAATGATGTTGTACTTATGGGTACCGAAGAGATATTCCCAAGCCTTTTCACCATTGTATTCCCAACCGAGGATGGTGGAGTAAGCAAAGAGGATGATACCGATGGAAACGATGTAAGAACCAATGACGCCGATATTGGAAGAAAATGCTGCCATGGTGAGCGCTACGCCGGTGAGCGGCTTGCCATCCGCGCCGACCATGCCGAGCACGCCGGAAGAGGCGATGGTGAGGCCGGTGATGGTGCAGACTACGATGGTATCGATGAAGGTACCGGTCATGGAGATGTAGCCCTGTCTTGCCGGATGATCCGTGGTGGAAGCTGCGGCGGAAATCGCTGCCGAGCCAAGGCCGGCTTCATTGGAGAAGCAGCCGCGCGCTACGCCATAGCGCATCGCATTCATCACGGAAACAGTGATGGTACCGACAACGCCGCCTTCGACAGCCGTAGGATCGAAAGCCATCATCACGATGAGGTAGAGACCATGCGGAATGTTTTCGATGTTAAGAATGATGCAGGAAAGGCCAGCCAGGATGTAGAAGACAGCCATGCCGGGAACGACAACGGAAGAGACCTTGGAGATCGAAGTGATACCGCCGACGATGACAGCGAGGGTCATGACAGTCAGGACTGCGCCCACGATCTCATTCGATACGCCGAAGGTGGTGTTGATCGCGGTGGAGATCGAATTCGCCTGCGTCATGTTGCCGATACCGAAGGAAGCAAGGACAGCGAAGAGAGCGAAAGCAGTACCCAGGAAGAGGCCGGCTTTTTTGTTTTTGAAGCCGTTCTTCATGGTGAACATCGGGCCGCCCTTCATTTCACCCTTGGCATTCACTTCACGGAACTTGAAGCCGAGCATACATTCAGAGAACTTGGTCGTAAGGCCGAAGCATGCGGAGATCCACATCCAGACCAGAGCGCCCGGGCCGCCGGCGAACATCGCCGTCGCGACACCGACGATATTACCTGTACCGATGGTCGCAGCAAGCGCAGTCATCAGCGCAGAGAAAGGAGAAACGTCACCGCTCCCGACCTTGGTCGTGCGAGACTTCTTCGAAAAGATCGTTTTTAATGCGTATGGCAGATTTCTCCAGGTCAGAAAACGCAGCTTCAGTGTCATGTAGACACCCGTACCGACCAGAAGACACAGCATGACAGGCCCCCATACGAAGCTGTCAAGCTCACCGACAAGTTGATTGATTTGCACCATATCCATTGTAAAATCCCCCTTGTTCCCGTAACTGTTCTTATTGTGATAAGAAACAAAAAATCGCCGCACTCAGTCTTATGTTCGAAGAAGACTGAAGCTGGCGAATTCATGGTTCATGAAAACAAGGGAGTTACCCAAGTGCCAGCCCTGTCCTTTTGCCTGAGAGATTCAGGATTTCTACGGGTGAAATCCTTTAACACCTTCGGCCCTCGCATCTTTTCAGCGAGCTTCTCCAGAGTCGTGTCCGTACACAGTTTCGTGTTCTTACTGAACGCCTGATAGTGTTACTCCTTCGGCAGAAGATCGTAAAGACCTTCATTTTTCAGTGTACATCATCCACCTATATGGTATGCGGCAACATACATTTTTCGCTTGGACTTTCCAGATACTGAATTCCGAAGCCTCAAGTGATTTACCTAGATTATACACGATGAAAATCAAAATGCAACATGCAAATTTTGCTCATTTCCCATATTGTAAACCTTTTGCTATACTAAAGTTTCTTTCTTGTGCTTTTGACGAATATTTTCTGTATACTTACGATACAGATATGATTTATATCTTTTTTGTAGCTACTTTAATTTCATCAAATTTCAATAGGAAAAGTATATCTATTTCGTTATAGAAATCAATTTACAAATTCATAAGAAATTGTTATCACCACGAAGAGTTAGCGGTCACTCTCGTTTCGTATACGCGCTAAATGAGAATGAGAAAGCGAAATTCCTTACCCATTTCCCATACATTTCATTGAATAGAGAAGAAGATTCCAGACATTTTTATTTTCAAAGGAGGCTTCCTATGAAAAAAATTCTCGTCTTTCTCTTTGCGTTTCTTCTCCTCGTTGAATGCATCCGCGTCACCGGTCTCTTCCGACGGTTGCTTCAAAGGCATTCCCCTTAGGGGCAAGGTGAAGATCGTCGACCACTTCCCAGATATCAAAGTAAAAGTCGTCTCCTCCTTCCCCGCAGCCACAGGCTGCGGAGAAAGAGGAGACGACTTGGGGAGGATCTACACGCCAAAGTGACGGCTAGAGGAAGAGGATACCACTTGCGTCATCTGTCCCGTGAGCCCCCTCAGCATCCTATTTCTTCCCGTAGTACTTCTCGTATTTCGCCGTGAAGGCTTCCATGTACGCCTTGGCTTTTTCCAAATCCGCGGCGTCCGGATGTTTGGCGGCTTCTTCTGTGGTCTTTTCCATTTCGCCGGTGTTGTGAGCGCTGCCAGCGGGCATCTTGCGCATCATGGCGATGAGGGCAGGGTCGACGGCCCCTTGGATGGCAAGGACGCCCATGATGGTATTTCCTTCAGAGAGGCAGGTCGCCGCATTCGCAAAGCCGGTATAGGCGTGCTCGGAGGCGGGACTTGCACCCATGGTTTCAAAGAGGACGACTTTCTTCTTCGTAAGCGTGCGCAGGTATGCCTTGCTCTTTTCATCCGCCGTCCCCCGGTCCATCCAGTAGCCTACGAAAATCACGTCATAGCCGTCCGCCGCGGGCGCCGTTTCTACGTTAGAAATCGTGCTTCCATCCGGTGCTGCCGCATACAGGGCTTCGGCCACTTGGCGGGTATTTCCTGTGCGGCTCGAGTATACAATCAAAAATTTCATCATTCACCTCATATTCATCATGCCGCCCCAGTGGGCTTTTTTCTTTGTGTCGGTTTTTCCAAAAAGCATGTAGTCCGCGGCGTGCATCATGCGGCGGATCATCACACGGTACCAGTAACGGCCACTGCTCGTGTAGCGATAGACACCGCCCGCTTCCGTGACAAGGCCCCAGGATTTCCATATATCGAGAAGTGGCGTCAAGAGAAGGTCCGCCGGAAGAGCGGTCTCTTTCGCAAGTCTTGCCGGCTCGATGACACCCCGGTCGCCCGCACCTTCTATCGCTTTATAGAACGCGCGGTAACGGCTGCTTTGCCTTGCACCCATCGGGAGAAATTTTCCCATGCGGACCGCGGCGCTATACATCGCATCCGCCATCGGCTTCATGAGCCCCACGCCGCCGATTTGCCCGCCGCAGGCCATGCCGAGGGGCAGGATATCGCACCCGCTAGAAGAGAGGGTATTGTACAAGCTTCGTTCCGCCGGATGCCATTTCCAGTGGGTGCAGGAAATATTGGCAGCACCGCTCCTTCCGAGTTCGTCCTCAGCGGTGCGGAATAGACTTTGCAGCACAGCGATTTCTAAGCTCTTCCCCCATCTTTTGAATTGCTTTCCTAAAGGGGAATTGGGCAGGATGTGGAGCTGATAGAGGTCAAGCCCCGCCATACCGCATGCCTTGGCATCGCGGATGTCCGACCGCATCGTCTCTTCCGTCTCGCCGGGAAGGCCGTAAATCAAGTCAAGAATCATCAGGGCGTCTTTTTTGGCAAACGCCGAAAGTTTCTTTAACACCTCTTCTCGCGGGAGCGGCCGGCCAACAGCATTTCGAATCTTCGTATCAAAGGACTGCACGCCGAAACTGAAGCGGTTCACTCCACAGGAAATCGCGGCATCCATTTTTTCTTCCGTCATGTCAGAAAGGCTCGACTCCATCGTGATTTCTGCGTCCTTTGTTAAAGGCAGCACCTCGTGAATGGCCTTCATGACAGAGGAAATATCCGCAGCAGATAAAATGCCCGGCGTGCCTCCGCCAAAGAAAATAGAGGAAATCTTTGACCTGGTAAGGTACGGGCGATTTTGCAGCGATTGTATTTCCTTGACAAGAAGATTCGCATACGCATGCTGCGCCGCTTCGTCCGCCTGCTTTTTGTAAAAAGCGCAATAGGTGCAGGACAGGCGGCAGAAGGGCACGTGGATGTAGACAGCCGAGGTCTTCGTCGGCTCGCCCTTTTCCCAGATGTCTTTCATGATGCCCGGCAGTTTTATGGGAGAAATCAGCGTTTCGTCCCGCGGAGAAAATGGCTCGTCCTGCCAGTCAATATCCCAAGGCGAACGGCACACGCCGCCGCCCTTGGCAAAGACCGGCTCTTGGTAGAGCCTTTCGATATTTTTTTCGTAATCACTCATAGTTACTCCACACTCTCAGAATGGTTGGCGGTTGGTGGTTGGCGGTACTTGATTCTTGGTTCTCAAGCGGTATCGGCTAACCTTAAATCCCTTCAGAACCCCTGACAACCACCAACCAACACCAGTCCCCCTTAGAACCTCATCTCCGGATACACCTGACCGGCCATGCAGCGGATGGCTTTGGGGTAGTCGATGCCGGGGCTTGAGAGGAAGAGGTTTTGCGGGAGAAAGTAGACACGGCCTTCTTTGACGGCCCGCAGCTCCTGCCAGGCGGGCTGGTTTAGAAGGGATTCTTCAAAGACTTTTTTCTCCTGCCCTGGTGTGACCATGGTGGTCAAGAAGAGGATATCCGGGTCCTTCTTCATAAGGTCTTCCATGCTGAAGGGCATCATGTGCATCTCGGAGGCGCCTTCTTTGGCAAAGACATTTTGGAAATGGAGAATTTTTGCGGTCTCTGTCGCAATCGTTCCTTCTTTCGCAAGCATCACGGCGTGCGCCGCACCAAAGATGACGGCGCAGGTCATGCCCTTGTCCGGCACTTTTTGGGACAGTGCGTCGATTTCCCTTTGGAACTCTTTCGAGGCCTTCGCACCTTCTTCTGTGTGTCCGGAGACATCCCCCATGATTTCTATCGCTTGCGCCACTTCGTCTTTCGTCGAAATCGATAGCAGCACAAGAGGAATGTGATTCGCTTCTAGTGACGATGCCAGCGGATTGTGCAAGCCTTTAAGGCCAATGACAAGATCCGGCTTTTCTCCAATGAGTTTCTCCATATTGATCTGATAGGAGTAGCCGAGATTCACTTTTCCCTTCGCGTAGTCCGGCGCGTCCAGCGAGGGCGAGCTGCCATAGGCCACGAAATCTCCGCCCGCGGCGTGCATGATATTGAGAAACGCTGGGGAGAGCAGCACAATTTTTTCCGGCTTCTTCGTGAGGACGATTTCCTTTCCCGTCGTGTCATGAAGCGAGTAAAACGCCGCAGGCGGGGGCGGCGTGGCTTCCTTGCCGCAACCCGCCGAAAGGAGGCAAAGTCCTGCCAAAAGACCAATCAGAAATGGTTTCATTTCTTTGCCCTCTTAGAATTTGTGCTCCCAGCCGATGGACCAGAAGCGGCCGTCCAAGTCGCAGTCCTCATCTTTCTTATCAAAGATGTTTTGTACGCTGCCATAGACGCGGGTGTCTTTATTCACCTTGCGAGTCAGTGAGAAATTCGTCAAACTGTAGGATTTCTTGACGCTTTCGCCGCCCTCCCATGCCTTTCCGGTGACGAATTTATAGTCGAGCTGATTCCACAGCACCGCGCTCCATCCGGTGTCTTTGTGATCATCATAAATCAGCTGATAAATCTGTGACAGTCTTGCGCGCTGTGTCAGATCTTTCCCAGCGCTCGTGTCTTTTGCGTCGAGAAGTGTCGAGGTCACTTTGAATTCGAGGGTATCATTGAAGCGATACCCCAAGGTATTTTCCAATCCCTTGATGCGCGCTTTATTGACATTTTCATAGCGATAGAGATTGTATCCCTTGCTGTCTTTCCCTTTGGGGATACTTGCAATCAAATTGTCGACATCATTATCGAAATAGGTCAAAGAGCCGTAGCCTTTCCCAAATTCCGCTTCGACGCCCAAGTCCCAGCTCTTCGATTTCTCCGGCTTCAAGTTTGGATTTCCTGTAAGATGGACCCAATTCCCGGGTCCCATTTGCATGGCAAGATCATAGTAAAGCTGCGACACGGACGGGGCCTTGAAGCCGTCACCGTAATTGGCTTTGATGCGGAAATGGTCCGTCGCATTGTACGTCACGCCAATTTTCGGAGAGGTGTGACTGCCATACGCACTATGATGGTCGTAGCGGATGGCCGGTACAATGAACCATTTCCCGTACTCGATTTCATCCTGCAAGTAGGCGGCGTAGGAGCTTAGCGTCTTTTCAGAAGAGGACTTGGTCGTGCCATTCTCTGTGATATTATGCACACCATCCCCATTTTTGCCAAGACCCGTGCCGGCGACTTTATCTTTCACATACTCCGCGCCAAAGGTCACGCGGTGATGATCATTGACACGAAGGCTATCTCTCCCTTCGATGGCCCACATATTGTGCTCATCATGATTGAAATCATACGTATTCTTTTTCTGCAACAAATAATTAAACATCCCCTCCATCCCTGCCGGAGGAATAGAACCTAAGACTTTCGTGTTTGATGTGGTACTCCAATTAAATTTACTCATGTAGGCTTGAATCTGCCAGTCATTTTTATCCGTTTTGCCATTCCAGCTGATACCGTAGTTTTTCTGTTTAAACGCTTTGCTTCCTGTCCCCTCAAGCATGGCCTGCCCACTTAATGACATTTTCCCACTAGAAGTCGTTAGCGTAATTGGCTTCATTGCCGGCGTCCCCATATCGGTTTTCAAGTGCTGACTATAGTAATCCATGTACGCATTGACATAGCTATGGTCATTCACATAGTAATTGAGGGATGCATTATAGGTCTGCGCCGTCCCATAGGGGTCGGACTCCGTCGCCGTATCGGGCATGCTGCGGTTGATTTTATTAAAGCGGGCATCCAAAGTCATGGAGAAATTTCCGATGCGCCCAATGTCGGCATGCCACCAGTGGCTCGTGTCTTCGGAGGTGTGTTCAAGGCCAGTCAAAAGGGTCTGCTCTTTTGACGGTTTCGTGATGATATTCAAAACGCCGCCCATGGCTTCCGAGCCATACAGGGCAGACGAAGGACCGCGGACGATTTCAATTTTTTCCACATCGTTGATATTGATGCGATCAAGCGACATCGCATTGCCCAGTCCGTTGGCATCAGCTTCATTGGAAATACGACGCCCATTCACCATGACGAGGGAGTGCTTCGTTTCCATCCCGCGGATGATGATATCATGCCCGCCGCCACGGACTTTGGATTTCTGGAAAATATTTGCATACATAGAGAGAGCATTCCGTATGCTCGTTGCTCCGCCCCGTTTGATATCCTCCTGTGTGATGACCTGCGTCGAGGCTGGGACTTTCTTTACATCGTTTTCCGTACGCGTCGCGGTGACGACGACTTCATCAAAGGAGTAGACGGGCAGCTCTTCGGCCTGTGCCGTTACCCCCCCCCATGACAAAAACGGTGATGGCTGCCAGTAGCGCTTTTCTTTGTGCGGTTTTGGTCTTGTTCATAGGATTTCCTCATTTCCTGACAATAAAAAAATAGACCGCCGAGGTCCTTTCCGTTTTCCCTTCCGCAAAGGCCCCTTGACATTGGTAGTGTATCATATTTTCTTGAAAATTCAAAGAAATATTAATTTGTTATTTCTTCTACCTTAATACATTGCACGCGGTTTCCGATTTTTTATTGGTTGGTGCTTGTTACCATCAACCAATAAAAAATCCCCTATCCTGTTGGAATTCAGAGGAACAGGATAGGGGGGATGTCCCACTTCCTAGGGAAGTGAGGGGGGACAACGATATGGATACGGGAGATGCTTTCGCACTCCTTCGATACAGTGACCGTTGACCAAGCACCGGTCACCCGTGATCAGTGATCAGATCTTCGCATGTTCACCAGCGGTGACGCCGGCTTTCTTTTCTGCCTTTTCTTTTTCAAGGACGATCTGGAAGCGTTCTACTTCTTCCTTGATGACAGGCGAGAGGATGAGCAGGGAGATCAGGTTCGGGATCGCCATGAGAGCATTGGCGATATCGGAAAGGTTCCACACCAGATCGAGGGTCTGGGTAGCGCCTACATAAACGACCAGGGAGAAGATCACGCGGTAGACCATATTGTATTTATGAGTGCCAAAGAGGTATTCCCAAGCTTTTTCGCCGTGATATTCCCAGCCGAGGATGGTGGAGAAGGCGAAGAGGATGATGCCGATAGCGACGATCAGTGCGCCGATCTCACCGATATTGGTGGAGAAGGCAGCCATGGTGAGTTCTACGCCTTTCAGAGGCTTGCCGTCAGCGCCGGTCATGCCGAGGACGCCGGAGGCTGCGATGGTGATGCCGGTGATGGAGCAGACAACGATGGTATCCCAGAAGGTACCGGTCATATTGATATAGCCCTGACGGACTGGATCATCGGTGGTAGCTGCTGCTGCGGTGATAGCGGCAGAGCCCATGCCGGCTTCATTGGAGAAGCAGCCGCGAGCGACACCGAAACGGACTGCATTCATGACAGAAGCGGTGATGCCGCCGAGGACGCCGCCGCCGACTGCCTGTGGATCGAAAGCCATCATGAAAATGAGATAGAGACCATGTGGAATGTTCTGGATATTGAGGATGATGCAGAGGAGACCGGCAATGACATAGAAGAAAGCCATAGCCGGAACAACAACAGAGGAGACCTTGGAAATGGTTTTGATACCGCCGACGATGATGATGAGAGAAAGGATGGTCAGGATGATACCGCAGACTTCAGGAGACATGCCGAAGGTGGTATGTACAGCACCGGAGATGGAGTTTGCCTGGGTCATGTTGCCGATGCCGAAGGAAGCGACGACAGCGAAGAGTGCGAAGAGGAAGCCCATGACGGAGCCAAGCGTTTTATTCTTGAAGCCGTTCTTCATGGTGAACATCGGGCCGCCTTTCATTTCGCCCTTTGCATTGACTTCGCGGTACTTGATAGCCAGCATACATTCAGAGAATTTCGAAGTGAGGCCGAAGCAGGCGGAGATCCACATCCAGACCAGAGCACCAGGGCCGCCGGCGAACATCGCCGTCGCTACACCGACGATATTGCCGGTACCGATGGTCGCAGCGAGCGCGGTCATCAGTGCGGAGAATGGCGATACATCGCCCGTGCCGCGTTTCTTGGTGCGGGCTTCTTTGGAAAGGACGCTGCCGATCGCATACGGCAGGTTCCGCCAGGTTCTAAATTTCAATAAGCAGGTGAGGTACACGCCGGTACCGACCAGCAGGGTAAGCATGATAGGGCCCCATACGAGGCTGTCAATTTCATTGACGACTGAATTGATTGCAGCCATGTCCATAATAAATATCCCCCTTTAATCGATTTGCCCGTTTCTTTTAAAAAACAAAACCGCCGAGCCCAGGTAAGAGATCTACGGGCTGGCGGTCAAAAAATGTATGCATCCACGCATAAGGGTGTTACCCCATTGCCAGCCCTGTCCTTTTGCCTGAGAGATTCGGGATCCACGGGTGAGATCCCTTTACACCTTCGGCGCCCGCATCCTTTCCGCGGGACTCTCCAGAGTTGTGTCCGTACACAGTTTCGTATTCTAATGAACGCCTGATAGTGTTACTCCTTCGGCAGGCTGGAAGTTTATCACTTCTTTCAGGTCCTGATCTCTTATAAGAAGAAATCGCCGCCCGGGGTCGCCTTTTTTCAGTGTACTTCATCCACGCACTATGAAATTTTCATGCACTTCTGGTTTTCTTTCGAGAAACAATCTTCTGAATTCCCTCTACTGGAAAATCTGCCGGGCATGTCGGCCTATATTCAAAGGTCATGAGCCTTCGACTATACGATGTGAGTGACTGGTGACTAGGGATTAGGGTTAGCCCATGGGGCATACCGCCCTTTGATTACGTGCAAAAGAGGTTCAGCGGATTCTGTGGGTTCAAAGGGGTCGGTGCGGCGCATTTCGTCATCCTGAGCGGAGAAAAACGTCGTATATTAGAGAATGGCTTATCTAAAGCATGAGAACTGAGTCGAAGGATCTAAGCGCCGCGGAGTTTTAAAATATGCGGTATTCACGAAAGATGGGAAACCTGTGAACCTTTTGAACCTTCAGAACCTGTTTCCCCTATGAGACTTCGTAAGTAGGGAATAAGAATAGTCTCTTTCAAACTTGTGGTGGCGGCTTCTCCGCTTTTTTAGAAAAGGCATCCCCCGTATCGTCATTTCGAGCGCAGCCGAGAAATCTTTCTTGCAGACCGTCAAACGTCGCTTGCTTGAAAGCCTTAAAGCGATGCATCGAGTCATCGTTTCCATAGAGGCTTATAAGAGCTGATTCCATTCTGCAATGGAGATCCCTCGACTTCGCTCGGGATGACAGCCCAGGGAAACCGCCAGTCCCCTTTCTAATCCCTAATACCTTCTCTCTAAAACCTGCGGCGCTTCCATCTTTTTCACGCCGCTACCACCATTTCTAATTTCTCATTTCCAACTAAAATACAAAAGCCCGCAGGAGATCAGATCTCCTTAGCGGGCTTCCTTGCTCAAGATATGCATTTCGCCATTTATAAAGAGGTAGGGCCTCCGCGGCGGGGAAGACTTTCTGGGGATCTTCCCTGCCGCCCGGCAGACTCCTTGGATCAGTTTAGGAGGGCTTATCCGAAGGAGTGCCCTTTGCCGGATGGGGTGTCATATTATGCCGCCGGGAAGGAAAATGGGAAAACCTTCAGGGAGGAAATAATATGTTATATCAGGACCTGATGCTAGTCCTCGAGACTTTCTTGAGCCTTGGACATGGTGACCTTGCTGGGATCTAAATCTTCGTATTCTTCGTATGCTTTACCAGTTTTGAGATGGTCGAAATATTTAGCTGTCTCTCTTACGACGACGCCGGAGAGAGCCAGAAGGGCGATCAGGTTTGGAATAGCCATGAGACCATTGACGATATCCGCCAGGACCCAGATGGCTTCAAGCTTCAGGAATGCGCCGCTTGCGACGAGGATGATGAAGATGATGCGATAGGGAAGGACGCCCTTCGTGCCGCAGAGATAGATCATGCAGCGTTCCCCATAGTAGTTCCATCCGAGGATGGTGGTGAAAGCGAAGAGGATCAGCCCGATCATCAGCATATAGCCGCCGAATACGGGGAATGCATCTTTGAAAGCTGCATTCGTGAGTGCTGCGCCGTTGAGACCATTCATCCATTCGCCGGAAACGACGATGGAAAGACCGGTCAGCGTGCAGATGATGATGGTATCGATGAAGGTACCAGTCATAGAGATCAGCCCCTGTTCTGCAGGCCATTTGGTCTTAGCGGCAGCAGCTACGATAGGAGCAGAGCCGAGGCCGGATTCATTGGAGAATACGCCTCTGGCGATACCATTTCTCATCGCGAGCATCACTGTCGCCCCCAGGAAACCGCCGGCTGCTGCACTTCCGGAGAAGGCACTGTACACGATGGTCTGAATGGCTGCAGGCACCTTGTCTGCGAAATACACAAGTACACCGATCGTAGAAATAAAGTAAATCACTGCCATAGCCGGAACGATCTTCGCAGCGGCCGATGCGATAGACTGCAGCCCGCCCAAGGTGATCGCTGCGACCAGAATGGTCAGGATGAGAGCGGTCCACATAGGATCGAGACCGATCGTCATTTTGGTGATATCGACGATGGAATTCACCTGAGCGAAAGTACCGATACCGAAGTAAGCGACCAATATGCCAAAGATGGCAAAGAGCGATCCCAGCCATTTGAACTTGGGACCCATGCCATTCTTGATGTAGAACATCGGGCCGCCGGCGATCTCGCCTTTGGAGTCCACTTCACGATATTTCACCGCCAGAAGACCTTCGGCATACTTGGTGGCCATTCCGAAGAATGCGGCCATCCACATCCAGAAAATAGCGCCAGGGCCGCCGGCAGCGATCGCTGTCGCGACACCTACGATATTCCCTGTGCCTACCGTAGCAGAAAGTGCTGTGCAGAGAGCTTTGAAGGAGTCGATATCCCCGTTTCCCTTATTCTGTGCTTTGAAGATCAGTCCCAGTGCCTTCGGCAGCCGGAAGATCTGCAGGAACTTCAGACGAAGCGTCAAGAGGATACCCGTCCCTACCAGCAGTACCAAGAGCGGCGGTCCCCATACAAAACTATCGATCGCATTCAGCAATTCAAGATTCAAATCCATTTCTTTGTCTCCCTCCAGGAAAGTAAGATAAATAAAAAAGCCGGCTGTTCCAATAAAAAATAACTCTGGAAGCCGGCATTGTCTACCTGAACGATCACAGGAAGTGTGACGTTTTTTCTCTGTCCTTTTGCCTGAGAGATTGGGATCTTGCGACCCTTACACCTTCGGCGCTCTTATTATGAGACTCTCCAGAGTGTGTCCACATGCGGTACTACCTCTTTCGAGATACCTGAGAGTGTTACTCCTTCGGTAAGCCTTACGGCTTTCTCCCACATGTTTCATCCACCAATATGAATTTGATGTTTGCATTATAAGGCCCTTGCTTTCATTTTGCAAGAGGAAATTTTCGTTTTTATTATTTTTTTATAATTGACTATGGGTATAGTTTTAGGAGTCTCAAGTGACTAGTGACTAGGGACTGGTGACTGGAATGCCCGTCCATGACATCGCCATTATTTATACTCCGCGGCGCTTCCTAATTGTATGCGCCGCACCACCATTTCTCATTTCTAATTTCTAATTTCTAATTTCTAATTCACTCGAGGCTTTCAAACGCAATCAAGGAACGCTCTGCTTCATCATCTTTCCTTGTGATCTCTTTCCTTCTCCTCGTACATGCGCCGATCGGCCAAGATGCGGATATATGCGGTGTCGCCAGACTCCTTCGGATACGCGGCAAAGCCTATGCTGCATCCCACGTGCAGTGTGTAATCATCGATCTGGAAGGGCTTCTCCAGCATCTCCTTCAGCCGTTTCTTGATCTCTCCTATCATATGCTCATCGAAATCCATGCTGAAGAGGATCGTGAATTCATCGCCGCCGATGCGGAATACATAGTCATTTTTACGAATGCACAGCAAGAGGCGTTTCGCCGTTTCCTGCAAGAGCTTATCCCCCATCGTATGCCCGTAGGTATCATTGATGGGCTTGAACTGATCCAGATCCAGATACACCAGCACGAAAGGCAGCTTCTTTTTCTCTTTGCTCTCGAGCATCATCGTGAAATAGCGCTCATTGAAAAGTCCGTTCAGCCCATCGGTATTCGCTAAGATTTCCAGATCATGCTTCTCCCCGATATCCTGACTGATGCACATCACCTTTTCCACCATGCCCTTTTTGTCCCAAGAGATCGGCACCACCGTCATAAGCCGGAAGACCTGTTTCTGACGGCCGCAGTACTCAAAGCGCATAAGATCATCCTTTTCTCTCAAAACGCTGACGAGATATTCTTTGGACAGCAACTGGCTGAGCTTCATATGCTCCGCGTCCCCCGTCGCGACATAGTTCCGGGAAACTTCTTCCACGAGCTGTGAAAAAGAACCCGTCTCCGGATACAGAGATCTCTTCAGCAGATTCTCCCCATAATGATACTGGTCCGTCTTCAGATCGGCCACGACGAAGCGATCCGCCACGCGCCCCATCCCGCCAAAGAGCTCTCGCATCATCTCTTTCTGGCTGGTGAGTATCTTCTTCTCCTGCTCTTTCTCATGCAGTTTATGTCTGGCCTCCTTGATGGTCACACCGATCATGAAAAAAGCCAGCAGTGAAAAGACAGCCGCCAGGGCAAAGATCGTCGCATTCCGCACGCGCACAAGCCCTTCATCCACCACGCGGTCACGGACGATCCCCACCAATGACAGATGACCGATACCGAGCGGGCGATAGACGGTATAGTACTTCCTTCCCGCCAAAGATAGCAGAAGACTTCCTCCCTGCTCCTCACGAATGCCTTGCGCCATCCATTCCAGGCTCCCCTTCTCTTCCGCTGCATCATGCACCTTGAAATAGGAAAGGATATTATCCACATGCTCCGGGATCTCACTCTTCGGTGTCAGGGACAGCACCACATTGCCCGCCGCATCGACGACATAGCAGTCACTTTCTCCACCGTAAATATTGCCCGTGATGAGACGCTCCACCCACTCATTGTCATAGGTAACGGCTATCCCCATGTAATCGGTCCCATCGATCGTTAAAGGTTCTTTGAAAGGCACGGCAAAGACGACCCGACGCACGCCACTCGTCGACACATAGCTCGAGATGATCGGCTTTCCTGCCTCGTAAACATTTTTGACGGCCGCTTGGAAGCTGTCCGTCTGCCCCTTGCGGCCACTATCCGTCACAAAATTGCCTGACTGATCGAAGAGATAGAAATCTCTGTACTTCCACTGGCTCCGCTCCCCGAGAAGCACCTTCCATTGCTCATTCGTCCTGTATTCCGCCGGTAACAGCTGGATATTTTTTTCATAGACCGAGAGAATATTCCAATTGCGCTGTGTGAACAGACGAAACGAAGTCCCCACTTGGGTATAGGTCGCACGCAGACTGTCGGTACTTTCCTGATAGATCATGTCCTGGGTATAGCGATAATAGGAATGTATACCGCCCCATCCCAACAAAGTAATGATCGCCAGAACGGCCGCCTTTTTGTACGCCTGATGCATGAGATCTTCCCCTTACACATAATAGACCGCAAATAACGATAAAATTTCTATAAAATTATACAAAATATAATCATTTTCGTAAAGAAGCACACCTGTGATTCTTATAATTTTATCACAAAAAAAGACGGCTGCCCCTGTCATAAGTGACAGGGGAGCCGTATACCTGATTCTGATTTTCTTATCTGCTAAACACACTCTCATCCCAGTGCGACATCCAGAGCCATCATTATCATGAATCCAATGGCAAAAGAGATGACCCCTACATCCGAGTGTTCACCTGCTGACATTTCCGGGATCAGCTCCTCCACCACGACATACATCATCGCCCCGGCCGCAAAAGAAAGGAGATATGGCATCATCGGCACCACCATCGCTGTCAGAAGAATGGTGGCTATAGCGCCGATAGGCTCCACTATGCCGGAGAGCACCCCGCCGGCGAAGGATTTCCCACGCCCCATCCCTGCGGAATGGAGCGGCATGGAAATGATCGCGCCTTCCGGAAAATTCTGGATCGCGATCCCCAGAGAGAGCGCCATAGCCGACGCTGCCGTGATGCTCTCATGCCCGGATAAGAATCCCGCATAGACCACGCCGACAGCCATCCCTTCCGGAATGTTGTGCAGCGTCACCGCGAGCACCAGCATCGTCGTCCGCGCCAGATGACTCTTCGGCCCTTCTGCTTCCTTGGCATTCATGTGCAGATGCGGGATCGCATGGTCAAGCAGCAGCAAAAACGCCATCCCGATCCCAAAGCCGATGACGGGCGGCAGAAACGCCCAGCGGCCCATCGCTTCGCACTCATCCAGCGCAGGGATCAAAAGGCTCCAGATCGAAGCCGCCACCATGACCCCGGAGGCAAATCCCGTGAGACCTCTCTCTACTCCGCGGTTCATCTTCCCCTGCATGAAAAAGACACATGCTGCGCCAAGCGACGTTCCTAGAAATGGGATCAATAATCCCCAAAATATATCTGTCATAGGTCCTCCTTATTGAAAACTATTTTCAACATCTTTATAGCGCGTCCAGAGAGCTTTGTCAAGGGATTAGGGATTAGGAGCCTCGACTGACTGGTGACTTGAATACCACCTTCGGGCATCGCTCCATATATGATTTGCGGCGAAGCCGCTACTACACCCCGAACCCTGAACCCTGAATCTTGAAAACAGGGATGAGTGTCCAGGGAGCAGGAGTAAATGATGATGAGACCAGAAACCCCAAAGGCCCGTATCCCGAACCATTTTATGTGAATAATTGAATAACTTCATTCACTTATCCACATAAAAAACAGCCCGATAGTATCGGGCTTTGTTCACATGTATTCACTTTTCTTTTCACAGCTGTTCACAGGTTGTTCACAGGTTGTGGATAAGTTTTCAAGATAAGTAGCTAGGGATTAGGGATTGGGAGTAACTCCCCTCATAGATTTCAAGGACTTTTAGAGTCTGTTTCCAGCTGGAAAAGTTGAGTTGTATAAAATAAGACAGCTTGTTCATTATTTATATAGAACTCCGCGGCGCCTCTTAATTTTATGCGCTGCACCTTCACTTCTCACTTCTCACTGCAGAGAAGAAGAAATCTGTAGACCGATTAATAAGAAAACGCAGTACTAGTCACTAGCTACTAAACCTCTCCATCTCCCGATTGATCTCCCCTGCGATCATCTGCTTGGCATTCCAGTCGCCATGCAGGCCATCCATCGCAAGCTCTGTCGGCATGACCGGAAAGGCAGCAAAGGGCGCCGCGGTATCGATATGCTCTTCGCTTCGGATGAAAGCATTCACCTTGTCTACAGCCTCCCGCCAGTTTTCATTCGTCTTTTCTCTATAGTATTTCTCTATATTTTCCGGATTGATAGGAAGGATCGTCATCAGGATCGGCGTGATGCCATGGGCGCGGCATTTCTCCTGTATCCGCTTCAGATGCTTGATGACCTTTTCCGGATCGGCTCCCATACGCAGGTCATTGATACCGCCCATGATCAGAAGCTGTTTCACGTGAAACGGCAGCACGTCTCGGTCAAAGCGTTTCTCCATCATCTCCGTCGTATCACCGCTCCTCCCCAGATTCACGGCAGGAAAGTCCAGATACGACACATAGCTGTAGGCGAGATCGGATGGACTGTGGTAGAGGTGTCCCCCGCCCTGTGTGATGCTGTCACCGAAGATCCCGATATCAAAATGCACCGCCGCCTGATTTCGTATCTTTTCCGGCAGGCTCCAGACACCGACCGGCTCTCCGTCGCTCCCTATCCCGCGGACACGCCAGTAGTATGTCCCAAGTCTTGGCTGCTCATCATAGACATTGGAAAGTGTCGTCACCTCGCTCCAGACGCGGTATCTGGAGGGACGCATGTCATCGATATTCTCCGGATATTCCTTCGTCACTTCGACTTCATAGGATGAGGCTCCCGGATTTCCTGTATAAGAGTAGACGGGATAGAGAAGAAAGGCGCCATTCCCCCGTCCGCCTCCCTTCGGATAGGGGGCATTTCTGGAAATGAGGCGCATCGTGCTCCTGACTTCCATCGGCGCTGAGAAGGGAGCTAGTCCCTCCCAGTCGGCATCGATCGGACGCACGCGCCAGTAGAGCGGCGTACCGTCCATGACAGGCGGGAGACGGACAAGGATGCGGTTCATATAAATGCGGCGGTCGTGATAGACCGACTCTTTTAGAGGCGCATTCCGATCCAGATGCTTTGGCAGTCCTTTGAAGATTTCCACTTCGTAGCGGACGGACTCCGCATTTTCCGGCCAGGAAAGAAGCAGAAGCGGATCTTCTGCCTTTCGGGCATCCGCATTTTCATAAGAGATGGCATTTTCCATCAAAACAGAGCCAAGGTCCGTCTCGGCCATGGCTGCCGTGGGGAGCGCTGCCAAAAGCAGCGCGGAGAATAAGATAGCTTTCATGGTTGTTTTCTTATTTTAAGGGTTATCCCCTGGGGCGTGCTGCCCTTTGATTTCGCACAAAAGAGGTTCAGCGGGCTCTATGGGTTCAAGAGGTTCAAAAGGGGTTGTGCGGCGCATAATAATCAGGAGTGCCGCAGAGTATAAATGGGGCGATGCCCGAAAGTCTACTGGATAGTGGATTTCCCATCTTCGTTTATCCATGAGCACAGATGGCATGCTTACCGCTACAGGAAAAGCAGTCTCTGCCCCTTCGGGGCACTTTTTTCGAAGGAGGGCGATCAGAGAAGCCAAATTTCTAATCCCTAATCCCTAGTCACTAATCCCTCTATCAAAAAAGCAGGCTTGCGCCTGCTCGTGATCAATCATTTCCGGGGAGGAAGTACGTCGGATCGACCGCATCGCCATGGATGCGGACTTCATAGTGGCAGTGCGGGCCGGTACTGTTTCCCGTACTCCCGACGAGAGCAAGGATGGTGCCCTGCTCGACCTGCTGGCCTTCCGTGACGAGGATCGCGGAATTATGTCCATAGCGGGTCGTGATATCGCCGTCGTGCTTCACCTCGACGAGATAGCCATAGCCGTCCACCCAGCCTGCGCGGGTGACTGTACCGGAGGCCGTCGCTGAGACAGGCGCGCCGTAATCGGCAGCAATATCGAGGCCTTCGTGGTAGGTGGAACCGATGCCCCCGGGACTTGCGCGGAAGCCGTAACTGCTGGAAACCTGCCCTTTGACCGGCCAGATGTCCGGCGTCGCAGACGAGGCGGAAAGCAGCGTGGTCTGCATCCCGTAGGTCTGGTTCATCACCTGCTCACGCAGGACGATCATGGTCTTGATCTGCGCATCGAGACGCGCATCGAGCTGACGCATCGAGCGCAAAAGACTGCCCGGCGTCGCATAGGAGGTACTTGCCCCCTGCTCTTTTACGGTTGCCGTTTTCGCCTTATCCGGTACGGTGGAGGCACCGCCGATGCCGCCCGTCATATTCTGCGCGGCGCCATTGCTATTGGCCTTCACCATGTCCTGCAGCTGATCGGAGAGCTTTTCTATCGTCGCTGTCTTGTCCTCCAGCGACTTCATCTTCTCCTCTGCCATTTTGAGCTGGTTCTGATAGAGCTGGTTCTGCCGGGAGAGACTCTCCATAGACACGGCAGAGTACACCGCCGTCCCGAGGCTCGCTGCCAGAAGGAGGCCCGCTGCGATGCCTGCGATCTTCAGTTTTTTCCATTCGTCACTGTTGAAATGAAAGCTCACTTCGCCAGTGTCTGTATTTTCATTTCGTTTCATAGTTGCTTCCTTATTTCAGGTCATACTCTCGGATGGCAGGTCTCCCGTCACCGACGCGAGCCTTTATTTCCCGGCCGTATCAATGCGATGGTTATCCGGCTGGGACTTAGACAGGGCTTCGCCGCGCGTCTCATTCACAAGCTCCTGCGCTTCTGAAGCCATATCCGGCATCAGGGTATCCAGAGCCATATTGATGCTTTCCGCTTCTTCAGAAGAGAGAGCCTCCTTGCACTGGCCATTCACGATCTGCTTCGCATAGATGCGGGAGGTGTCGTGCCCCGCCAGCGAGGACAGGATGAAGCCATTGTTCTTGCCGTCGAGCACGGTCAGCGAGAAGGAGAGCTTGTCGCCGGTGTCATCGAAGGCATCATAGCGCACAAGTCCCACCTTTTGGAAGGAGGACAGCTGCATGGTCGCGAGAAGCTCCTGCTGATGCAGCATATTTTCGGAGGAACTCACCATTTCCCGAAGCTCTCTCACTTCGGTCGAGAGGCGCAGCTCGAGCGAGCCGCCGTCTTCGCCATTCATGAAATATTTGTACTTTTTGGCCAGACGGTTCAGCTTATTTCTCATGAGCAGCATGTTCACGAGAAGAAGGATGAAAAGCACGATGACGATCGCACCGATGACATAAAAGATCATATTTGCACTCTGCATGGTTTGTGTATATCTCCTGGGGATAGGGTTGTAGGTTAAAGGTTTGGGGTTTAGGGTTTAGGGTTAGCCCATGGGACGGGGCGTCCCTTGATTGTGGGTGAAAGCTCTGCTCGAATGAGGAATGAGGAATGAGGAATTAGGAATGGTGGTGGCGGCTTCGCCGAGATCCTTCGACTCAGGTCGCAGCTGTTCTGGCATTCGTTATCTCACATACGACATTTCTCGCCGCTCAGGATGACGAAACGGGGCGATGCCCGAAAATGGAATTTAAGTCACTAGTCACTTGAGACTCCTAATCCCTAGCCACTAATCCCTAGCTACTCATCCCTGTTTTCAAACTTCAGGGTTGTAGTAGCGGCTTCGCCGCAATTATATATAAGGCGATGTCCGAAGGTTTCTTAGGGAACAGGTTTCCCGTTTGAACTTTTCTGACATGATTCGTTTGACCGCAAACGGAAAAGATTTCTCACTTCGCTCGAAATGACGATACGAGAGAGTCTGATGTCTCTTAGTCACTAGTCACTACATCCTACCTTTTCCCATTTAAAAATTCCGTGATTCGCTCAAATTCTTCATCATTTTTGAAGGTGATGGAGATCGTGCCGCTGTGGGCATTTTTCCCGCGCCCGAGCTTGATCGCCACGCGGCTGCCGACGGACATGCCCAGCTTCTCTTCGATGGAGCGAAGGAAGGCGTGCGTCTGCGGATCGGCGATTTCTTTTTTCTTTTTCTTCTTTTCACGGGTCAGGTCTTCGACGTGACGGGCCGAGAGACCTTCGTCTACGATCTGTTTCGCAAGCTGGACCTGCTCTTCGCCGGACGAAAGTCCGAGAAGCGGGCGCGCCTGGCCGGTCGTGAGCTTGCCTTCGACCATGAGCTTTTTCACTTCATCGGGGAAATCCGCGAGACGGAGCATATTGGCGATGTAAGAGCGGCTTTTGCCGACCTTGACCGCCATCTGCTCCTGCGTCAGCCCATAATGATTCATCAGCTGCTGATAGGCTTCACACTCTTCGATCGGGTTCAGGTCTTCACGCTGCAGATTCTCGATCAGCGCCACCTCTGCCATAGATCTGTCATCATAGGCAGAAACGATCGCCGGCACTGTCTTGAGCCCTGCGAGATCCGCCGCCCGCAGACGGCGCTCGCCGGTGACGAGCTCATACTCAAAGTCGCCGTCCTTGTCACGGTAGCGCACCGTGATCGGCTGGATCAGTCCTTTTTCCTTGATGGAAGCCGCCAGATCTTCCAGCGACTTAAAATCAAACTGGCGGCGCGGCTGCCAGGGATTGGGATGGATCTTGGAAATATCCAGCTCAATGACCTTGCCCGTCTCATCCAGTGCATTTTCCAGAAGAGAGCCGAGCCCCCGTCCCAATTTTCGCTTAACCACGTTTCAATACCTCCCGGCACAGCTTCTTATACGCCTCTGCTCCCTTGGACTTGGGCGCATAGGTCAGGATCGGCTCACCGAAACTCGGAGCCTCCGATAATTTCACAGTCCTTGGAATCACTGTCTTAAAGACCTTGGAGCCGAAATACGTCTTGACTTCCTCCGCCACCTGCAGCGACAGATTCGTCCGTCCGTCGAACATCGTGAGGAGTATCCCCAGGATACGGAGCGACGGATTCAGCTTGCGGCTGACGATCTGCACCGTTTTCACCAGCTGCGAAAGCCCTTCCAGTGCATAGAATTCCGCTTGGATCGGGATCAGGATCGAATCGGATGCGACAAGCGCATTCAGCGTCATCAGCCCCAGCGATGGCGGGCAGTCGATCAGGATGAAATCATAGACATCCTTCAGCGCTTCGATCTTTTTCTTCAGGATGTGCTCCCGTCCGTCCATGGCCGACAGCTCAATATCCGCCCCCGCAAGATCGATGGAGGAAGGAAGAAGAGAGAGCTTCTTCACCGCTGTCTTGACGATGGCCTCTTCTGCGTCCGCATCATCGAGCAGCACATCATACAGATTCTTCTTGAGCTCCACATCCTTAGCGAGTCCGCTGGTGGAATTTCCCTGCGCGTCTTCGTCGATAAGAAGCGTCTTTTTCCCGCGGTCTGCCAGGTAGGCCGCCAGGTTCACCGCCGTGGTCGTCTTCCCCACGCCGCCCTTCTGATTGATAATGCTGATGATCACGCCCATAGCTTTCTTCCTTTCATCGATAGTCACTTTATTATACCATGATTGTATGGTGTTATGGGAGAAAAAATGAAGCTCTCCTGCTTCCGAATGCCCCCGCGGAAGCGGATATGCCGGTGAGCGCTTCACACGGTTTTCAGGGCTCACGGAAATACGGATCTCCCATTTCTGCGTTCTAAGACCATCCCTTACAGGAAAAAAGATCGCCCGACCGCCGGACTCTCCCGATCCCCCTCCCAAGGCTTTTTTCATCAAAAAAGCGAAGCCTCTCGGCTTCGTTTTATTGATCTGCAAAGCAGCGTTTTTTCTTTTTGAAGATCGTCCCCATGATGGTGTGCAGCTCACCTAACGCATCCGGATTCAGCGTATAAAAAATATGCTTCCCATCACGACGATCAAGGACCAGACCGGACTCGACAAGCACCTTCATATCATGCGAAAGCGTCGGCTGGGTGATGGCGAAGGCTTCCTGCAGCTTATTGGCACACTGGGCATGACAGGATAGCATGTCGACGATCTTCAACCGTTTCGGATCGGAGATGGCTTTCAAAATTTTCGCCGTATCAATGTAGATCTGTTCCATAAATGCTCCATCAGTCATTCAAGATTCATAGAATACATTTCCTTCAATGAATTGAAATATTTCTATAAATGGTAACAGAGCAGGCATGGAATGTCAAGAAAATCATGGAAGGGCGTGATCCGCCCCGCGTATTCTGCCCCAAAGGACACAAAGAGACCGCTCTCCGATAGGCAGATCCGCATGTCCGGAAAAGCGCCGCCTTTGCTCCTTCATTTCCGGCCTGCCTACGGCTCTAGGGAAACGCTGATTCAATCGCAGAGTCAGATTTTACAAGAATTTTTATACATAGCTTCGTCATAACCTTCCTTAAATAGCCCGCTATTCGCGTCAGGTTATTCCTCGCTATGCCTAAAAATTCAAGAGTAAAATCTGACAACGATTTACTTAGTGTTTCCCTAAAAATTTTTCCTCTTCTGTTTATTATGAAAAAGTGTTATATTATAGGAAGAAATAGCAATTTCCTTGCTATAAATTGGTCGTGAGGTGATAAACATGGCAGAAGTAACTGAAAAGAGCATCATCGTCAATGGCGTCGACAAATATCTCGTCGCTGATCTGAAACGTGTTTATGGCGGCGTAAGCTACCAGGGCGAGGAATACGTATTCCTGCAGTTCCCGGTCGTCGGCGATACCGTCAGAGACTACCGTCCGGACAGCTACACCACCGCTATTATGCTCGGTGATGAAGTATTCGATGGACAGACCTTCCATTACCACATCACTCTGACCTATGATGGTCATGTCAGAGAAGTGGCTTACCTGGGTCTTGATGACGCAGGCAGACCAGACACCGTAGATGTCGAATAAGCCAACAAAAAGGAGCTCCCGCGGGAGCTCTTTTTTGTTGGCTTATTCGACGAAGGCGCAAGAGATACAGCCGGCTTTCGAAGAGTGCTTCAAAAACCTTCCGCAGCGCCTCTTCCTCATTTTATTTCTTCATCCGGATCCCCGGCAGGAGCAAGAGGGCGCTCACGATGAGCCCGACGAAGAGCGGGTCGATCGTGAGCTTTACCACCGTCGCCGTGAGGAGTGCGGCCGCTGTACTTCCTACCATGGAAAGGACGGCCCAGCCTCTCTTCACATGCCCCGGCCAGAAAACAGCGAGCGTCAGGGGCAGGAAGATCCCGCCGCCGCGAAGCGCCATGGAAATGTACGTCCAGAAGAGCACCTCACTCCCGCGATTCAGGATGGCGATGAAGCAGGCCAGAAGCATGACGAAAAGCACGGTCAGCTTATTCACCGTCAGCATCTTCCGGTCATCGGTCATGCGGCAGAGCGGCACGATCATATCTCGTGTGATCATCGTACCGATGCCGAGCGTGAGCCCGCCGATCCCGCCGATCAGCGACAGGATGATGCCGC
>ULRG01012268.1_pt1 | contig 23180 bp, 40 predicted proteins | sample 1955211 | NCBI WGS metagenome assembly ULRG01 (sample SAMEA4835676, study PRJEB28245) | human gut metagenome | biome: gut microbiome; material: fecal sample | place: Denmark | collected 2008
TGTATTCGAACCACATAGAGTTGGTGAGAAAATGGACGAAAGACAAAGGCAGTCTGATGGGGAGGATGAGCGAGTTGTCGGTAAGTTTTCTGACTGACGAGGATACTGTCCATCCTACAGATAAGATATTCTGGTACATGATGGGATAGGTAAGACTACTAAGAGAAAAAGGTAAAAGAAAAGCGCATATCTTTGTAGGCAACAAAAATCAAAGATATGACAGAGATAATACATACATTTTTGCAAGAGCATCTATACAGATCAGCGCTGGTGATAGCTATCTGTATGGGTGCTCTTATCGTATCTATGGCCGTAGACCTGTTCTTCGGCATCAAGAAAGCGAGACAGAACGGAGAGGCTACGACCAGCATGGGGCTAAAGAAAACCTGCGACAAGGCAAGAAAGTATTTCTCGCCATTCATGGTAACGGTGTGCATAGACCTGATAGCCTGCATCGTGATGCCGTTCCCGGTATTCTCGATGATATGGGCAGGGTATTGCGTGTTCTGTGAGTTTATGAGTGTGAGAGAGAAATCATGGCAGAAGGCAGAAATACGCAAGCAGGAAAAGACAATCAGCATACTATTGGAGAACAAAGACGACCTGGCAAAGGCTTTTGCTGAGGTGCTAAAGAAACAGCAGGAGGCAGAGAAATGAAGGTAACGAGACTGCAGATGTATGAAATCCTGGAAGACTGGGACAGAGTGAGCTACTTTCTGCATTATATCAACGAGTGGTGTGATGTTTTTCATATCAATACACCCATGAGAATGGCTCACTTCATGGCTCAGGTATGCCATGAGACCAGCGGGCTGAGATGTATGAGAGAACTCGGGAAGCCATCGTACTTCAGAAAATACGAGGAAGGAAGGCTTGGAAAGATGCTCGGTAACAACATGAAGGGTGATGGCGCGAGATATAAGGGCAGAGGACTGATGCACATTACAGGCAGAGCTAACTACAAGGCTTATCAGGACTCCGGGTATTGCAAGGGCGACATCATGGAGAATCCGGAACTGCTGGAAAAGCCGCTCGGTGCAACAAAGAGTGGCGCCTGGTGGTGGTGGAAGCACGGGCTGAACGAGTTGGCCGACAAGGACGATGTGGTGGCTGTGACGAAACGCATTAACGGAGGGACCAACGGGCTGGCGAGCAGGAAAAGATGGTTGGCAAAATGTAAAAAGGTATTGTGCTCATGAAGTGGAATATAGTTATAATGGTATTTGCCGGATTGGTACTTGGAGGCTGCAAGACGAAGTACGTGAGTGTGCCTGAGATCCATACTGAGTACATAACGAGGGTGGACACGACCGTAAGAAAGGACAGCGTGTATCTGAAAGACTCGGTGTACGTGGAACGAAAAGGCGATACTATGTATATAAACAAGACGGTGTACAGAGACAGATTTCACCACATATATAGGGTAAAGACGGACACTATCGTGAAGCGTGACAGCGTGAACGTAGCTTACCCAGTGGAGAAGGAGATGAGTAGGAGCGAAAGGCTCTTTGTAGCGATGGGGAAGTTTTTTGACGCATTGGTGATTGCGCTGCTTTTCGTGATTGGTGTGAAGCTGTATAAACGACATTGATATGGTGAAGATAAGCGAGGAACTGGAGGCTATAGACAACCTGTTGATGGAGTTTCACGACAGGATAAGGTCGGGCAGATGTCTTGTCAACAGAACGCAGTCGGCCTTTCTGTTTGACTATCTCCATCGGCTGGCCAACAAGGACGAGGCTATCAGCTTTGCTGAGGCTTGTAAATATACCAGACTGCCATCTTCTACTTTTAGAAGATATGTGAAGGATGGCAAGTTGCCGGCTGGAAAGAAACGGCTCGGGTTTACCGAAAAAGTGTGGTACCCGAAAGAACTGGACGAATATTTAGATAGGTTAGTGAATAGGTTATAGTTTTATGGGTTTTAGTTATTATGTTTTAAGTTTTTTGAAAAAGCCCCCACTCAGTCGTGATGACCGGGTGGGGGTGTCTTTTATAAATGACCATCACAAACAAAGAAATGAGTATTATCGGGGAGATTTTCAAAGTACGTTTTAATGTCACTTTCTGCCTCAAACTCCCACTTTAAGTTGTGTTCTGGAGTCTCATCTCTGATGTCATAGCATTCATAATATTGCCTCTTTCTAACTATTTTGTCATATAATTCCATATCATCCTTAGTAAACTCACAATCCTCTTGTTCTGGATATAAAGATTCAGGATGATGTGGGAGGTTTCCTAAAAGTTCTTTTTTCGTATATACTGTAAGGTAATCATACGAAAATGCTATTTCGGAAGGTGATTCACATAATAAATCTGGGCAGTCCTCAAAAATGTGGAACATATTCTCTATTGTTCCAACGAATAAAACTCTACAATGTGACATCGCTATTCTTCTTTAAGTTCTACATCATCACCAAGAACATCATTGATTTTCTTTTCGATAAAATCATCAGAAGTATTCTCCTCTATTAGAGCATCAATGTTTGGTAACTCTGCATCAACATTGTCTTCTTGCATTTTTGAGGTAAGCATACCAATTACTAATTTCGCCCAAGGACTATTAGCTATATCTGCCAATGAATCCTTTTGAAGATCATAGGCTTTCTTCAACTCTCCGTTATCACGGAAATATCTGAGTACTTCCGTCAATGCAGCAACAAAGTTTTTGTCTGCCATCTGATTACTCTTTGCTTCTTCCAGTTTAATCATTAGGAAGAGTAAAGATGAATGTAAATCTGTTTTGTTCATACGCTTTACTTCTTTAAGTTCTATTTTTATGGTCCAATGCGAATATCACCATTATCATAGGTTGATACACTGCAAGCGTCACTATACTCAAATCCAGTAGATACGAAAACAGGTCTATCACCATTTTCTTCTATCAACTTTTTGAGTTCTCTGATAACATCAGTAGCCATAAGTTGACGTTCTGGCTTGTAAATATTGTTGTTATCAAATGTGAACCCACGTTCTTCCATCAATTTTTTAAGATTTGGGTCTAAACAAATTTTATACTTAACCATATCTATTCTTATTTAAGTTCTACTGGCTCATCGTTCCAGCTTAATTCTCTTCCGATGAGCTTCTTGATGCTGCCTTTTGGAAGTTCTACGTAGTCGTACACTCTATTTTCGTATTCACAAAATGTTGGCGCCCATACACAATAAAATCGTTCTGGCATTGCTTCATAGATGTATTCGTCACCATACCTATTAACTGCTACCCATGCCATAACTATTTGAATTTAATGATAAAAAACTCTGTATCAAGCCACTCGTCAGGGCACATACCTTCTTAGGCTTGCCGATAGTAATACTCTCTATCTCCTTTTCGATACGTGGACTATCCTTGCGATAACCGTTAATGAAGAGGACGTGGGTAAAAGGACGATACAGCACCTCTCCACAATGTGTTTCTGCCGCCACATCATAAGCTACTTCGCAGTTAGTGGTCAGACGTTTAATCCAATAAGGTTTTATCTCCCGATACTCCTCAGTCTTATCGCCAGCAGCAATCATGTCGAACCATAGCTTGCTGACTGTGAGGGTCAATACTTTCTTTTCCATAATTAACCAATTTTCCCCTCAGTTGATATTACTAAGAAATCGTTGCCAATTTCTTTTCTTCTATTCAACTCTTTGCAAAGAACAGATGTATCAGCATAATTGATATGCTGATTTACATACTTCTCCTTATCTGTGAAGGTAAGAAGGGTTTCGTCGTGGTTATTTACTTCCACTATATTCTCTACACTTTCCGAAAGAGATTTGATTTCTCCATGGATAAAATCATACACATTTTTGTAGATAACTTTCTGTCTTGTCAGAGTTTCGACTGCAGTTTGAATCTTGGAGATTGATTTTTGCATTTCTTGTTTCATAATCATATTTTTTTTAGTTTATTTGAACTACCTAATATATCTCTAATATCGAAAGGAGTTTTACCTGCAAACCTAGCAAGGCAATTCATTATCTTACGAGAATATCTTGCAGTAATTTTTTCTGCCTTTACGATACGATGGTCAACTCTGCCATAACCACCACCTTTGCTAGCATAATACAAAGCCCATCTAGGCTCCCAGTATTGCTTAATCTTAGGCAACTCTTTCGATACATCTAAACCATCAAATATCATCCTCATATAGCGAGGACTTCCGTAGCAACGCTTCATTATCTTCTTGGCTTGTCTAACCTTCATACGCTATAATTGCTTTAATTTATTAATTATTCTAGCAAAACGTGGCATATTTTTGGAGTGCTCACTTATACGATACTCTTTCGTCATTAAGTCGTATACCCAGCGTAGAATCGCTGCATCCTTGTGAAATTCGTCAATATCTTGTTCGTCTAAAATTATTCGTTTCTCCATACACTACTTCTCTTTATCGAATTTATTACCAATAACTTTAAATCTATTTAATGACTCTTTCTCACTCATAAGGTATGTTAGTGCAACGCAAAAGTCACGACCATTCTTAGCGAGCAAACAAAATGCGCCATATTTAAACACTACTATTCCGTCAGGACTATCATTGGTGACATTTGAAAGTATGTCGCCTTCCCAAACCTCATTGCCTTCACAATCTGTCAATCCTATGAACTGACAGACGGTAGAAGAATCAACCTCTTCTTTGTTACAGACAGAATCCTCATACCATTCAATAAACGTTCCGAAAGGTGTCTTTACCAAAGAACCTTTTACCCATTTACCATCACTCAGTTTCTTTGCTTTAAACAAAATTGTTCTCATCTCTTTTTAATTATGCGTGCAATACTATTAGTATGCACTATATGTTTATTACTACAACAATATGGATAGAAATATTTATCTGCTCCATGCATAAGTGCCTCTATAATATCATCGTCACTATCTCTGCACTTAGAATCAATAGTAACTCTAATACATACTTCAAATTCTCTTTCCATACGCTATTCTTCTTTAAGTTCTACTGGCTCATCATCCCAGCTTAATTCCCTTCCGATGAGTTTCTTAATACTTCCTTTAGGAAGGTAACAGCAACCGGTATTTGCGCATCTCTGCCCATATAAATATACGACAGAGCAAATCCATAATGTATTACTTTCATTTCTGCAAGGTTTTTCTGCAAAAATATGTTCACAGCCACCTTTATCTACTGCTAACCAAGACATAACTATTCCTCCAATTTTGGGCTCCAGTATTTTTGCCCACAGTACTCTTCCCCACATAGCTCTCTACTGTTCTGATACTGACAATTAGAACAACTTCGCTCGCTTGGATTCCACAGCATGAAATAAATTGCATCATGAAAACCTTGGTCATATACCTCTTGTTCAAATGCGTCAAAATCTTCCTTATAAGCTCCTTCTTCTTTTGCTTGTTGAATTATTTCATTTATTTTTTCATTAATTTCCATAACTATTCCTCCAATTTTAAATCAGTTCCACTATTACGACTTTCCTTTAAGAAGTTATTAACTTCTTCCTTATAGGAGTAACCGCAATCCTTCTGTAGAGCCTTTATCTTCTTGTAGCCAATACCTGCTTCACGGCAAAGTTCTGCCGACAAGCTATAGTTTTCGACATAGCCAATAACGTTCTGAATGACCGACCACTGACCTCGCTCGAAGTCTGTAATGCTATCATCTTTGAAACGACCTAATGATTTATCGCACAGGCCACACACTCTAACCATTTCTTTTTCAAGCTGCTCGAAAGAGTACTGCCTCCAGTGATATGTAAGGTAGCTTGCGCTACCCAATGCTTCTTTAACTTTTTTATCCATAACTATTCCTCCTCTTTCAAATAAGGGCAAATCACTACCTTTCGATAGAACTTACACTTATCCTTGTAATCACAAAAATCACAAAAACAATACGCCATACTATTCAAATTTTATATTAAAATAATCTTCAAGAAATAACTTGCAGTCAATCTTTTCACCGAAGAATCCACCATCAACAGCAAGCTTTGTTTCTTCTAACGATTTGAAAAATACGTTAGACACAAAAAGTTCGTGTATAGATTCGTATTCCTTATGACAAGCTGCATTTGGATGGTTATTCCACCATATTAACCCATTTTTAATCCATGCTTTTACGAGTAAAGGGTATTTTTTGAAATCTGACAATCCGTTATCAGAAGCTAATGGGCAACCCATACAACCTAATCTTTTTTTTATATTTAAGCTACCATCGGCATTGTAATATAATGGGTGCAATTTAATATTGTATTTAATAATGAAGTTTTCAATATCTTTATCTGAAAAATTTAATATCGGCAATATAACTTCAACGCAATTTTTCTTAGATCCATATATTCTGCATATTGTAGGCTCTTTGTAATTTTTTGCTCTTTTATAACTTTCACATCTTCTAATTCCTTGTATTGCCTTATCTAAAATTTTGTATTCTTTTAGCTTCTCGCAACAAAATCTTGCCCTTCGGGTTGGAAATCCTTTTTCTCTAATAAGTTTCAAAAAAGATTTTGGAGGCCTAATAATCTCTACATTATTCTCAATGCAATGCGCAATGGTTCCTGGAGGGTCAATAGTAGTACATCTATATATAGCTCGATATTTAATACCTGCCAATTGCGCGAGCATAAGTATCACGTCAGAATCTTTTCCACCCGAATAGCAGAGCTCAACGACTTCATTCTTGCATGTTGATTGCAGCAATTTTATCGCCGCTTCTATTTTTTTAGCTAAAGATTCTTCCATAATTTTTTTGGTTTTAATCTCGGTCTTATCGCAAAAACACCAAGCCATATTATTCCTCCACTTTTACGCCAAAAGGAACTCCGTCAGCAAAAACAAATCTATTGAAAACCTCTTCGAAAGATATAACAACAGTTGGCGAATCGTACGAAACACCAGTAGTAGCCACCTTTGTGATACAATCTCTTATATTATTAAACCTATCATACGTATATCCAAAAGGTTGATGCTTCAGCATCTCCTGCCAACACTCTTCTGCGCTGGCAAAGGGACGATAATTAGGCTCTGGCTTGATGCGAAATATATTTGGACTTTCTCCAAGAGTTCCAATAGGTAAACCTTCCCTTTCTGTTAGGTCTGTCCAAATACTTCTATCATCTAACATCTGAATTACTTTTCCTTCTGCAAACGCTTGCAGGGTAGGCAGTGCCTTATTAGCTTCTTCTCTTGTCATATTTTCTTCTTTTTGTAAATCCGTTATTATATTTTCATAATATTTTAAATGTTTAGAAGAAATACTTTCAAAATATTCTTTTATCACCAGATCACTACTATAATTCCACATATCTTTCAACATGGTAACAATCGCTTCTTTTTGATCTGAATCATACATAACCTTAAACATTTCTGTTATAAGACTTATATGAGATTCATCAGGAATTCTATCACGGAATGTTTCTAACATGAAGTTATATAATTCCTTATTAGACAGCTTGCTCATCAAACTATTCAAATATATTGTTGCATATGCGCTCATTGCTTATTCTCCTTAACTTCAACAAAATCAATAAGGTATTTGTTTCTCTTATGAACTCCCTTTATTACTGGAACTATGTTATCATAGCAACTAATCATCAAATCACCATTTGCAACAGATACTCGAAATTTATCAGTTCCTATTGCCATAAAGTTATTTCTTTTCTTCATATTCTCTCTTCTTTTTACCCTCTCCACCTGTCACATGGAGAGGGTGGTTAGTTACTCTGTTACAACTTCCCAGTCTTCCGCAAATACATCAGACGAAGAAGGAATCCATGAGTCTGCTCTGCCATCAGGATTGATAATCAACATCTGATTGGTGTAGTCAATGTGAGGATTCTCACGGCCCATCAAGATGTTCTTGGCAGACTGAGGGAGTGACTGCATATTAGGAATGATGTCACAAGTAATATGAGAAGGAACTTGCTTCACGACAAATAAACCTTTGCCATTCCAACCATTACGTCTTACCGCAAGACCAGCCCTCAAAGCTTCTATTACCTCTCCGAAACTCATACCTTTGACTTCACGATATGCTTTTTCAAATACATCTTTTGGAGACCAAGAGTCATAAAAGCTACCATCTGGATTTGTATACCTTACATGATAACCGTCTCTCCACTCATGGTTGTCACTGTTTTTACGTGCATAGCCAATATGCTCTGCATCAATCTCGTTCATTGGTCTGGCTTCAACTACCTTAGTGCCAATGTACTTCTTTAAATTTAAATTACATTTATCCATATTACTTATATTTATATCCCATAAGGGATGGTTAGTTACTTCTTTATTTGATTCCCCATTCCTTCCTATAGTTGTATGGCTCAGGAAATCCTTCTACTATATTTTCAGAAATAAAGACCTGTGTTCCATGTGAAGAATTACAACCCCAATTAACACCTTCATTATTCTCGAATGATTCTTTTGTTGAGTTATGTAAACTATATGTTTTCTGTAAACCATAGCCCATACAACCTTGACCTGCAAAAATCCCTTTATTAAGAACATCTATAGCATATTTCTCAGCTATGACTTCTGCATAATCATAGCTTGATGGAATTACAGCTACATGGGCAATACTCTGAAACCCTCGTCCTTCATTATAATCAAAGTTGTAGTATATAGAAAAGTATTTTATTTTGTCAAGAAACTCATCCTCATACTTCTCACATTCCTTTTGTCAAGAAACTCTTTGCCGTCTTTTGCAATATAAACGGTCTTCTGAATTGTCTTTTCTTCCATATTACTATCTTTTATGCCCGAAGGCTGTTAACCAATCAAATATATCAAATTAATAAATGATAATATAAAAATGACTACACCTAATATAAAAAGAATGACACCTATAGTAGCGAGCCATTTATCTTTAATCAAATACAATCCGAAAATAGCCATAAATAAGCCCAAAAACATTACCATTATTAATGCTAACACAATACCTACACCTCCATTTCTGAGTTAAGTCCTACTTATCCTTATCTTCGTCATAAGGACACTTAAACATTAAAGGGCAAATTCCACAAGGTGTTATCTGTCTTTCTTTACATCTACTTCTTGATTTGTAGCTCATACCTTTATCTGTTTAAAGATAACATTCTTGTGGTCTGAACGCTCATCAGCAGAACAATTTCCTACGCAAGCTATATCATCAGAATTAAAGAAACAGCCTGTGCAAGGCATTTTGTTCTCATCGTATTCAACAACTTTAATGACGAACTCTTCTCCAACTTTAGGCTCTTTCATTTTCTTCCTCTCTTTCTATTTAAAAGTTTCTGTCCATACTCCTTTGGAGAAGTCGTATTAATGACAACCTTTGGCATTGATTCTCTTGGTAACCTTTGATAAAGGTAATAACCATCTTTATCACGATACATCATTGCTTATCTCCTTTCTTTTTAGGAACATATACGTTTAACACATCATTAAACTCATAGCAGTCTGGGCAGTAGTGCTTATCGCCTATCTCTACCCATTCGCTTTCCATTGCTTGCTCTTTGGCTGTTCCTTCGTCCAACCGAGCCACAATGCCATTAAACTCATCAATGAAGGTTTTTCCGCATCTATCACATACGACAGAATACATAGTAACTTGTTTAATCATTGCTCACCTCCTTTCCATTCATCGGTAGTACCCACGAGGAGCTTAGTCTGGTCGTTATAAGGAAGGATAATTAAGTTAACCAAATCTTCATCTATAGACATACCCATTGGAATAGCACCATACTCATCAACATAAGAAACGAAACTTGCTCGCCATATAGAGCCTTCACAATTCCGTATCTTCCAAATACATCTGTCGAATGGCTTAAACTCGCACTTTGGCTTCAAATCAACAATCTGTTTCTTCACAGCATCCCAAGCTTTGCCTTTCTTTGCAAGAGCATCAAAGAGTTGTTTCTGCTCTTCTTCTGTAGATGGACGAGCTGTACAGAAGTCTTTTTGACAATAACTATCATCATTAACAATAGCTATGTTTCCATCGAGGTAAGCATGACAGTAATACTTTTCGACATCTTTTGCCCTGAAGATAAAGATAAGATTATTTCCAATTTGAGGCGTAATGGTAATAATATCTCCATCCTTGAACTCAGGATGAGGTTTCTCTACTTCCAAGGTCTCACGATTGAACTTACCACCCAATTTTTTCTCAATGGTTTTGATATAGGACTGAGCTTCATTATCGTTGGCTTTCTCAAATACAGAAGTAAGCATTTTGGTTTCTTCTTTACAATAATCTTCTTCGTCACATTCTTTCCAAAGATAATGCTTGCCTTTAAATCTTGTGTAGGCATCATCTTCAAACTTTTCAAAGATAATATGCACGTTATCTTTGCTAACCAAGACATCACCTTTCTTCCAATCGAACTTGCGCCAGTCACGCATTTCTTTTGAAGGAAGAAGAATCTGTAAACCATCAGGACATCCTCTTACAGTACCAAATTCGGAATAACCACGATGGCAAGTAGTATTATTATCTGTCTCATTTGTACACCAAACTACTGTTTCTGTATCTGTATTGCTGATTGTATCTAACTCTACATCTACATTATACAGCAAATCATATAACTTAGTTCCTTGCGGTTTATCTTTCAGGATTTCCGTTATGTTAATTTCTTTTTCCATAATCGTATTGTTTAGTTGTTGTAAATTGCGTCCAAGATTTCTCGGAAGTTAGGGTTGTCAATGACAGCTTGGGCATCTTTTTTATTCTTAAAAAATACAGGACCAATAGACGCTTTGCATCTCTCAATTAGACTATAAGAATTAGAAACAAAACTAAAAGTAATAAAATATTTAAGTTCATTACTTCTCCAATCGGGTTTCCAATCGCCATTGTAATATCTTGCTATATTCATAAGGCGATCAGTAGCACAGAGTTTGAAAGCATTGTTATCATCAACAGGTATGCCTGTTCTGTTTCCTTCAAGATCTAAAGAATTTTCTATATCTTCATAACACAATTCTTTCTTTCTAAACTTGATAACGCCAGTATCAAAGTCGCAATTTTCTACATCTATCTCCATCCCATCAGGGATATTGATAGTTAGTTTATTATTGTCTTTGATTTCCATATCTTTTTTAATTTCTTTGAAACACACGTTACGGGTATCCATTCTGTTGCTTGGGCTACAAGTTCCTGCTACATTTTCTAAATAACTCCTTTTGCTATAGCATTCTTTTTCTAAATCACAAAACGCACAAAAGTAATCAGGTAGTTCTGCTACCTCATAAGTTTTCCCTTTAAATTCAAAGGTTTCTCCGATTTTTCTTTCCATAAGCTAATTTCTTATTATTTCTTAGTACAAGAAGAGTTGAGTTGTAAAACCTCAGTGATGAACATAAGCACATTGTCGCCGCAGTCGACAACCTCATGTTTGTATTTCTCTGCCTCCTCGATGAAGTGATGCCTGCTTTCATTGAAACCACATACCATAGAGCCTTCAAGATTGGCAAAGAGGTAATTGTTCGAAAAAGCACGACAGCATGGGCAGAGATTGATTCCGGCTGCACGAATAGTGTTTCGTATTGGTTCGTTGTTGACACGAAGAAAGACGAATTTGCCTTGTTTAGTAGCCACCTGCTTACGAGATAAGCAGAGATACAAAGACACAGATAAGAGGCATGTGAAGATGATAATTAATAAAGCTACGAACATTGTTATTGATTTTTATTTGTTGTTTTTATTATTCTTTTCTGGGTAAAGAACCTTGTTGACGTTCATTTTGTCGATATTGACACGAGGGAGTTTGTGGGTGTTAGGATCGAGGCCATGTTGCTTGCAATAGTCTATCCATGCGGCTATACCATGCGGCTTTGCTGCATCACGCAAGCGCTGCTGCTTGCGCTGCTCATCCTCGTAACGGGCACGCTCCTTTAGAAGGTTGGCATCGAACGCGATTAGTGCCTTCATAACGTCCTGAGGATTAATGACAGACGTGTCGCCATCATGATTATAATGGACAAGTTTGCCGTATTCGCCATTCGTGAAAGCCACGAAAGCATAATCAAGTTCTGGGACTGTCCAGTAGTAGAACCGATTGCAGATACGGACTGCGAGAGTCTGTATCTGATACTCTTCAACAATATCAAAGGCTCCAAGATAATGAAACACCTCTATAAGTCGGCTCTTAACCCAGGAAACAAGCCTACGAAGGTCGTTCTGATTGCGACGGACAGCTGCAATCGTTTTCGATTGTCCGCGCGATATAGCATCACTGAGTGATACAGGATGTATATATACGCCTCCAGTTTTAGCTATTTCCGAGGATTCTTGCCGCTTTGGAAGCGAGTCTGAGGGAACGTTGTTGCTCATTGTCTTGTTGCTGAATAATCTCGTCATTCCAGCACTCACCGTTGAGATAGGTGAGTGGGTCTTTCTGAAATTGTTTGTCTTTGATCGTTTTAACATATGCAGGAGTAGCAGCTATGCACGCTTCTCGCTGCGAAGGAGATAGGCGAAGCCATTTCTGCTGCGCCTTCTTCTTTCCGCGCTTCTTGTCGTAGAGAAGCCACCATCGCTCGAAGGACGCGAGGTCGTCGGAGAAATTCTGCTCCTTATAATACTTGTCAGTACGTGCGAACATGGCACCGGCTATGAAAGCTTCGAGGCGTGCGTTATCGTCTTTTGCATAACGAGCTGCCTCTTGTCTGATTTCTTTTGGTAGTATCATATCTTGAGAGTTTAAAAAGGTGACACATTATACCCAGCCTTTGCTGGACTCAACCTCACGCTGACAATACTTAACGGCCAGTTCGTCCTCCTTGTCGGGTATCATGATTTCCCGACTTTCCGCAAAGTCGATAACACCACGGATGACGGATGAAGCCTCTGCGGTGTCGAGAAGCCCGAGCGGCTTGAACTTAGGATAACCCATCTTATCATATTCTCCAGTCATGAAAATGTGAGGAGCCACATTCTTTTGAATTTCAGAAAGAGTCTGGTAGAACGTCTGTCCGAGCTTTGATGAAAGGTACGTGATAATGAATGCGAGATAAGCTTTCTGCATATCTGTAGCGACAGGGTGGAACTTTCGGATTTCGAGCGAGTAACCTATCTCCTTAGCCTTGTCGATTTCTTTCAAGGCTTTCATATACGTGCGTAGGTTGTTGAGATTTGAAAAAACAGGCATAGTGTAAAAAAATTAAATTAAATCGAGAGTAAAGCCTTTGGTGGCATAGTAAGTTGGAACGCCAAGAACCTGTTGGAACTTGTTTACAGCCTTGCTTGGCTGCAGGTGGCGCGAAGATCCATGAATAAGTATTATTTGACGGGTAGAATTGTCTACCTCGCACTGTTGCAAGAACTTAACGGCATGGTCGAGGCTCATGTGAGACAAACGAACGCGGTCCGCCTGGCTGACGGACGTTTTACCGTCGTCAATAGCCTTGTTGAGTAAACTATCCTCGTAATTGCACTCCATTAAGTAAGTGCGGCAATACTTTATTATAGTGTGCAGATTGTAGCAATCTGTAGCGAAGAAGATAGAACCGAAGTCGGGGTAGAAAACAAGATAACCGTAATTGGCAACATCATGTTCTACTGCGAAGGGAGTAACCTTAAACGAGCCAAAAGAGTATGTTTTCCCTGTGTCCATTTTGTCGGTATGATAACGATTTGCTACATCTTCACAAGAAGATATGTCGATACCTGCAGAGAAATATTCGGGAATATACTTTGCGTGATCGCCATGTACGTGCGAGACGATGCATCCAACCACCTTGTTCGTCTGATAACCGATAGCCTTCTTGACCTCACGAATGGGTCTGCCAGCTTCAAGCAGCAGGATTTCTCCTGAGGCTGCTTGAAGGGCATACGCATTGCCTTTTGACGATGAACCTATAACGATGAGTTTCATATTAGTTTAATTTGAAAGGATTTGGTTTGGCTGATTGCGGCTGTGATACTTCGTCACCTGGCTGTACAATTTCGCCAGTGGTTGTGTCGACAGTAGCAACTTCCTTTGCTTCGGCAAATTCAGTATCACGCAGCTCCTCTGCCGAAATGCAAGGAGCCTCGTCTAAGCTAAGAATATCATTATTCTCGATTGAGAGTTCTCCCCACTTTGAAAGTAACTGGCGAAGAACAGTCTTGATTGCCATACTCTCGAAGTTTGCGAGCCAACCCACTCCATCGCATGCGGTAAAACCTGCCTGCTTTAATGCGATTTCTTTCAGCGATTGTACCGTTACATTCTGGCTGAACTTGACGGTAGGACTATACTGCTTTGCGTATGCGCAAACATCATCCAGGGACATATAGAAAAGTTTGGAGAAACCATCCTTCTTCTCGAAATATGCGAAATATCCTACCGGGACGTTAGATGTTCTCTGTCCTGTCAAGTCCAACTTACCTCTAACCTTGTCATAGGCTTTCAATTCGCCTTCGTAAACCACATCGGCATTGATGTTAGCATACTTGTTGGTGCGCATAGCGAGCTGCAAATATCCTCGAACACCGATAACAAGCGTTGGAGTCATTACATCCTTTGTCTTGAAAGGTAGAATGTAACACTGCCCAAGTTGCTTGTTGAGGGGGAGATGGAGAGATGCTGCTTTAAGTGCCTCTGCCATAAGGTCGGTAGGCTTGCACCGCATTAACTTCTCATCAGAGGAGAAGAGTTCCATCAGGCTTGTGCAGAATGTTCCTTTGTTCTCACGCAGGGTATTCTGTAAAAGAGACTGATAATAATTGTTGTTCATCACGTCCTGAAAGGACTTTACCGCCATTGCCTTAGTTGAAGGCTGCTTTGCTACTGCTGTTCCTGTCATTCCTGCCATAATTTTTATTTATTTAGAAATTTAATTAATTCTTCTTTTGTTCTAAAACATTCCAATTCTTTCCGCATTGGAAAGATTGGGAAGTGATAGGTGATGCAAGGCTTTGCTGTGCCGTGTTGCTCAAACTTGATGCAGGAGATGTTGGCACGGACAATCTTGTATCCGTCAAGAATATAGACAGCATCACCTATGTTGTATTTCGTCTTAATCTCCATCTTCGAATATGTATTCGAAGATGGATGAAGGAGTGACGCGTAGACGTATCTGCTGTCCTCCACGATAGATAGGAGAAAGGTTGCTCTCACACTCATCAAGGACGATAGGAACGGAGAGACCAAATTTCTCGGCTACTGTATACGCTATGTCAATACCGGCATTAGCCTTGGCTGCTGTATTGAGGCTGCTGTAAGGTACGCCATCGTGATAACACTCACAGGCCTGCTTCCGTTCGCCTTCGAGAGTTGTCCTAAAAAGCGAGAACTGAACGTAGGAAAAATGCTCGTTGACACGTTCTTCGAGGAGTTGGCAGGCTTTCTGCTGATAATCATTAGCGATGTCAAGTTTCTGGTCGATATCATCGAGCTGGCCCTGGAATTTCGCCTTGTCGCCCTGTGCATTAGAAATGAGGGTGGAGATGTGGTCATAGGTCTCCTTTACGGCAAGACGAGAAGAAAGACTATCAACAGCCTGCTGTTTCTCTATCTGCTGTTTCTTCAGATCAATGAGAAGTTGAGAAATGTCTTTCGTAGAATCTGACGGCTTGTTGAGTTCATCGGTAAGCGACTGTAGTTCCTCGGATGCATGCCTGTAGTTCTCGTTGGCTGCAAGAAAATCGTCTGACGTGCGCACATTTTCGGACAGTACAGATTTGAGATGTATGTCAGCCTGTTTCTTCGCTTTCTGAGCTTCTGTGAGTTGGTTGGTGGTAGAGCGGCGTTCTTCATCGGTATTCTCGATGAGTTTCTTGATGTCGGTATAACGCTGCTGAAGGTCACTAAACTCTTTCTGCAGTTCTTTCTGTCTGTCGGCAATATCCTTATTGAACCTGTCGTGAGACTGCTGTTTTAATTCTGCCACCCTATCGAGCGGCAGAGGTTGTCCGCAATGTGGGCACATAGAGTCGGCATCGTCCCACTCCCATTTCATCTGAGAGATTAACGTGGAGCGCTCGTTGAGTTTACTAACCTCAGCCTCGCACTCTTCCTTATGTTTGTTGGCCTGGATTTCGGTGTTAGTGAGTCCTTCCATCTTCTGCTTCAACTCATCGACCATTCGGGTAGCTGCTGAGGATGCGGCTCTGGCAGAAATCAAATCCGACTCGTGCTTTGTCGCCTCTTCATTGGCAAGGTTTCGTGCAGAAGTGGTCATTTCGTCAATGCGCTTTCGTGTGAACTCTATGCGACGACGAAGTCCCTCATTGCGCACGGAGTCTGTTGCGCCATTCTGTGCAAGATTAATCTTTTCGCTAACCCCCTTGAGGCTCTTCTTCGCCTCGTCAATCTCTGCAGCCAGCTTTTCCCAGTCTTCTGCCTGAGGAAGTGCGTTATTGAGTTCTGCGAGACGGACAGGGACCTTGTCAAGATTATCCTGTACCTCCTTACGTGTGTACTTGAGGTGATGGATGAAAGCTTCGAGTTCTCGTTTCTTCAATTCCTCGGTAATGAAGTCGTATCTCGTATCGCCTTGCGTAATGTCTTCCTGAGTGACTTCCGGTACAAGGGACTGAATGAACTTGCGCTGTTCCTGCCATGACATAGAAGTGAAGGCCGTGGCAGATGAGCATAGCCGAAATGTCTTCTCCGGGCAGATATTTTCAATCGCCTTGCGGTAGTCGCCAGCTGTCACCACTTCGCCATCAATGAAATACTTGTAAGTATTCTTGACCTGCTCACCCTTCCATAAATCGGTAAGCGTGCGCTTGAAGGTTGTCTCCTCGCCATCTACGCTGATAGTAAGCGAAGCCTCATGCGGAATCTCACGGATGATTTGATGGTTGGAGTCGTAGGTCTTGATGTCGAGTGCATTGCCAAACTTGTCAGTACCGAAAAGTACGTAGTAGATGGCATTGAAAATTGTCGACTTACCAATACCATTGCGCCCACAAATGGTAGTGATGTTGTGATAGAACTCTATCTCTGCGTTATCAATTCCGCAGAAGTTTAACAGAGTGACTTTTTCAAATCGTATTGTTTTCATATTATTTTAATGTAATTAAAATGTCGTTGACAGTCTTTGAAATTTCTATCCTATTCTTCTCAAGAAGATGGTTTAGATTTTCGGAAAGGTCTTTTTGTACGGCTGTCCTTAGCTGAGCGTAAAGAACACCGCGAGGAACATGATGCTCATCTTGCATCATACTGCGAATAAGATCAAGTAAATATTGTTGCATTTTCTTTTGAATAAAATCCCACAAGGTGAGCAGGAGGACTATCCAGTGCCAGCTGCCACCAAGTGGGAAACAAACAGATAATAAAAAATGAATAACAACCACTAATTGCAGTCTTATAGTGAAAGGCTTCTCTCTAATAAAAGCCTATCGACTTCTTTTTTGTAAAAATCAATCATTTGCTTTAGCTCGAACAAAGACCAGTTTCTGCTTTCCTGTCTTGCCCGTACTTCTATCAGGTCAACACGCTGCTCACCGATAGAGCGGACAAGCGCCCTGCGGTACATCTGAATATTACCCTGATTGAATATATTGCAAGCAACGCACTGCGGTCGGCAGTTGTCTTCTGCAAACCGGGTAGACATATATCGTCGTGACATATAGTGCCCATTTTGAATATCTTTCCAGAAGAAAATCTTGCCGCAAGATATACATCTGCAATATCCGTTCTTGTCAGAATTCTTGAGACGTACGTAATAGCTGAACCACTTGTCTAATTTCTTAATTAGAGCAGGCTTGCTTAGTCCTGCTTTGGCCTTTTTCTTCTCCTGAGTCTGCTTAGCCTGGTTCCAGGGCGCACGTTTGAGAGGCGTACGTCTGAGGGGCTTGTATCGTTTTAATGCCATATACCTTATTATATATATAGAAATTAAAGGGTGTCATATATTCCTTCTGGCTTCCCGAGATCGGCAGACATGTTCACTATCTTTACATTGTAGACGTGTATCATGCGATACCTGTATTCGAAGAGCTTGAGATTGTCGCTCTTGTCGGATAATAGCTGTCGGTATATATAGTCAACCTTATCTTGATAATATCTTGTTGATGATAATCTAATCATATATCTAATCGCTTTTGCGGTTAATTAAAAGCCAGTCTACCTTCGCAGGTAGACCGACAAGAAAAACAATATTCAAAGCAGCCGCTGCTGCATAAAAAAATAGAAAGATGAATAAATTTATAGTACGCAAGAGCGGAATCGAACCGCAGTGTTCACAAAAGGAAGATTGTTTTATACCACTCTGTGATAAACACTTGTCTCCTGTTGACATCTTGCGCTGCTGGCATCATGCGCTACCATGAAAATTAAGGGGCATTCCCACCATACCATATATACATAAAATCGCTAAACAAAAAGTCAAAGAGCAATCGAGCAATCACCACAACAACTGGCGCTTTCTCAAGTTTGCGATTAAAAAGGAAGGCGGTGGTATGATGCTCGCCCGCAACATCTAATTCTGGTTAATGGACTATACCGCCTACCGCCTTACCATGAAAACGCAAATAATAACTTGCCAACGCAGGAGGATTCGAACCTCCGTCTCTCACCTGCTTTTTAAAGGGCTTATCGCAGGAACTTCACTACTTATCATTCACATGGCTTATAACAACATTATAAAAAGCCCTCGCTCTAACCAACTGAGCTATGCGTTGATGTCTTAAACCTCATCTATCTTCACAGACCAATGAGGAAATGAATACACCTATTCTAACATCTAACATTAATACCACAAATGGGACAATGGTGTTCGTCTATATAACACACCTATATATTGAGAATAATGATTATGTTCTCATCTTCATGACATCTTTACCCTCAGCGCCGCCAAATTCATTAATGGCTGCTTCTCGGATTAATGAAGCCAGTTCGCTATTGGTATGATACCTCAGAGCATTGTAGATTGTTGACTTGGATGCTCCGAATTTTTTCATCAGCGTAGGAATTTTTCGCTCGTCCACGAAAATTTTCCGAAATCTTACTATCTTTATCATAATTTATTGTTATTTTTGCAGTGTAAAACTAATATTGCACGAATGTAAGTGATTAAATACGGGTGCAAATATACTTAAACTTGTTTAAATGTGCAAGTATATGGGCAATAATTTAGTGAATATTTAGGAATGTTTACGTTAATAAACACTTATGGGTATAGAAGAAATTAGAAAAAGAATTAATGAAGTTGTGTATGATAAGCACCTCAGCAACAGGGCTTTCTCTGCTATGGTTGGTATGAAGCCTACGTCTGTTAACAACTATCTTAACGGCACGAAGACCTGTACGTTAGAACTTATCGCAAGAACCCTCGAGGTATTCGGGGAAATATCGGCAGAATGGTTGCTGCGTGGCGAGGGTGCGATGATCAAAGGCGAAGTGAAAAACGATGATGCAGTCAGGAAAGAACTTGCAGATGTAAAAGCGAAGCTACTGGTGCAGGAGGGTATCACGAGAGAGCTGCGTGATATTCTGTTGGAGAAAAGTAAGATTGATGCAAAAAGAAAGGCAGGACTGGAGAAATAACCAGTCCTGCCTTTTGTTTTTTAAAGTTTCCCCTCAAGTTTATCGAATGCTCCTCTAATATCTTTATTCAACGTGCGTGCGTATCTTGTCGTCTGACGCAGAGTCGTATGGCCAAGGACTTTCATTACGACATTGATTGGCATACCTTTTGAGAGGAACAGGGTAGCTGCCGTTCCTCTTCCCATGTGGCTCCTGAGATTACTCACTCCAGCCATCATGCCTATAACCTTGAGATAATCATTATACTTCTGATTACTCAGATGTGGTAATTTGAAATCGTATTTTCTCAAAATCTCCATAGCCGGAGCGAGCAGTTGAAAAGAAAAGTCCGTGTCGGTCTTCGTGCGGTGTGACTTATAGACCATCTTTTTCTCCTCCTCCTCGCAGGCGCTGAAGTCGAAGGCCATCAAATCTGAGTATGCAAGTCCTGTGTAGACTTGAAATAAAAATAAATCTCTCGCCCTGCACAGGTGCGGAGTATTAAGGTGCAGCTCTTTAATTTTTATGAACTGGTCTTCTGTTATACAGTCAACGTATTGTTTTTCCCCTCTGTTTATCTTAAACGGCAACGTCGTATATGGGTTGACATCTATCAGTCCGTCTACACAGGCGTCATTAATAAATAGTTTCAGATACTTGTGATAATCGTAGATGGTGGATGCTTTCTTGCCTTGCTGGTGCAAGAACTCATCCATAGCTCTTATGTTAGCTACGTTGCAGTCGGAGAATAGAGTTATCTTCCCCCAGGAGCGGAGGAACTTTGTAAACACGACATACCTCTTCTTTGTATGCTCGCATACATTCCGCTCATTAGTCCGCTTTTCGCAATATGCTATGAAGTCGGTCTTGTCGCAGACTTCATTCTGCATAAGGGTAGGTATAAGATCGAGGTCTGTAATGCCTTCCTCTATCATGCGGTCTGTGATTTTCTTCACACGGAGATAGAACGCATGAATAGTTTCGTTCATAAGGTCTGCGTCCTTGCACTTCGACAGCACCATCTTTTTAGTGTCTGACCAGTTGTTAGGAGTCACAAGAACGCCCGTTGACATGTACTTTCTCTCGCTTCCGAAAGACACACGAATTTCCACAGAAACAGCCTTTTTTGCCGTTCCTCGCTTCAAGCGGTTGTGAATAATGTTTAAATGTAATTTCTTCATTTGATAACATTTTTTTTACGAGTTGATACCCATTTGATAACACTAAATTTTTTCCAATATTTTTGGTGTGTTACGAAAGTGTACTCTAATCTTCTGATTATCAAATGATTATGAGCCTTTATAGACTTGCACTGGTTTTGCACTGGTTTTGAAAACCCAACAAATTGTGTTCTCAAAAGTGTTATCAACCAATCAAACAAAAAAGCGTCTGTAATTACTTGTGTATAAGTAAGTTACAGACGCCAATTCTTTTGAATGAATTGAAAACTTTTCACCAAATTTGTCCCATTCGAGTGATTCCGTTGGGGTTCGAACCCAAGACCCACAGCTTAGAAGGCTGTTGCTCTAATCCAACTGAGCTACGGAACCATACTCTGTTTCTTAATGCGGATGCAAAATTACTGCTTTTTTTGCAATCTACCAAATATTTTCGAGATTATTTGCTATTATTGCTGTCCGCTAAGTGTTTATCACTCAACTTTATCTCGTTGACAGGGGCATGGAAGCCGATAAAATTATTGCTTGAGATATTCTTCGGCACGGGTGTCGCCCAACTCCTGTGCCTTCTTGAGGTTCTCGATGCTTTCCTGTTTCAGTCCCTTCTCGCGCTGCAGCAAACCCAAGAGCAGATAGCCGTCGGCATATTCGGGAGCGAGGTTGATGCAGGCCTTGGCGGCGCTGATGCCCTCGTCGATGCGCTTGACGCGGAGGTCGAGACTTGCCCATTCGGCAAAGTAGGTGGGCTCCTTGGGCGCCAAGTAGCAGGTGCGGGCTATGTCAAGCAGCGCCTGTTGCCACATACGCAACTTTGTCTCGCACTTGTAGCGGGCATAGAAGAAGGTGGGGTCTACGGTATGGGTCAGGGAGTCGTACTGGTTGTAGTCGGGCAGCGCCTTGCGATATTCGCCCTTGCGGTCGAAGAACTGTGCACGCGCCAGATAGTAGGGAGCTGCCAGTCCTGTCTTCTGTCCTACGGCGATGGCACTGTCGAGCAGCACCTCTATCTCGCCGGCGGGTGCATTGAGCTGGGCTTTCGACTGGGCTGCCTCGTAATACAGTTCGCCACTGTTGATGTTGGTCTTGGTGAGGTCGAGGAACATGCTGAGTGCCTGCTGATAGTCGCCCTTGAAGTAGCTGTACTGCGCCTCCTGATGCTTGTAGGCAGGAAGGGCGTTGATACTGTATGCCTTGCGTATCATCTCTATGGCCTTGTCGATGTTCCATGCTGTATAGATGGAGTCGCCCTTGTACACTGCCTTCTGATAGATGATGTCGGCATAGGCTGAGTAAGCCTCGTCCTTCTTGGCTGCCTTCTTGATGCATTCCTCCATCAGCTTTGATGATTCCTCATATTTTGCCTCGTTGGAGAGCCGGAATGCTCTTTCCTTGTATCCGTAGGCGGATGCCGGGAATTTGCCGATAAACTCGTCGACATACTTGTCGTAGTCGGTGGAGGCTATCTGTCCCTTCTTCAGTGTCATCATCATGACTGCCTCCTGCTCGGTGTCGGGCAGGGCTGTGCGGATGCCTGTCTCGCGGAGTGCGGCATCGAGGGTGGAGAGTCCTGTCACCTTGAGCTGCTTGGCGTACTGTGCATCGATGGCTGTCACCGATCCGTTGCTGTGCATCAGTCCGATGACCTGTCCGTCCTTGTTGGCAAAGGGACAGCCGATGGCATTCTCGGGCACCGTGGTGATGAAGATGTAGTAGTTGTAGGTGTTGTTGAATGTCTCTACGCTGCTGATCTCCTCCTGCTGGAAGGCTGGCTTCTTGATGGAGTAGGGAACGAGCCACACTTTGCTTCCTGCCGGTGTGGTGCTGCTCGCCAGGGTGGCAGCGGCTGTGGATGCCTTGATCCTGAACTTGGCTACATCATAGAGCTCGTCGGCGCCAAGGATGGCGTCTACGTCTGTAGAGCGTCCGCTGGCATCCACGATAGTGGCCTTGGTGGCTCCGATGAATGGTTTGAAGGTACTGATGGCTGTTCCCTTATTGTCGATAAACACGCCCTGTGTCGAGGCGATGATTTGTCCGTCTTTGTTGAATGTGGTCAGTGTGAAGACGCTCTTTGCCATCTTCTGTACTGGCCCTGGTTGTGCCATGATGCCTGATATGCTTATGATCATGGCCGCAATGATGATGTACAGTCTTTTCATATATTTTTAATGTTTAATTTCATGCCCACAATAGCATTTATTTGCGATAGCTTCTGAGCAGTTCCTGCGCATTGGCGAGGGCGGCCTCGGTGATGTCGCTTCCACTCAGCATCTGCGCTATCTCGCTTACTCTTTGCTCCTCGGTGAGTTCCGTCATGTGGGAACGTGTGCCCTGTGGGGTTTCTTCCTTCAGCACCTTGTAGTGATGTCTGCCCATGGCGGCAATCTGTGGCAGGTGGGTGATGGAGATGACCTGGCGGTCGAGTTCGCCCATCTCTGCCATGATCTGTGCCATCTTCTCGGCTATCTTTCCGCTTACACCTGTGTCGATCTCGTCGAAGATGATGGTTGGCAACTTGACGGCTCCGCTGATCATTGCCTTGAGTGAGAGCATCACACGGGCTATCTCGCCACCCGAAGCCACCTGACTGACGGGTTGCAGA
>ULRG01034950.1_pt1 | contig 23014 bp, 22 predicted proteins | sample 1955211 | NCBI WGS metagenome assembly ULRG01 (sample SAMEA4835676, study PRJEB28245) | human gut metagenome | biome: gut microbiome; material: fecal sample | place: Denmark | collected 2008
TTATGCAATAATTCAACCTCAAAGTCTAAATCCGAAACTTGAGAATGTTAGTAATTACATCATAAGGAACTCCTATTTCGCGGAGCCATGGTGTACCGATTCTTTCTGCTTCAACTTCGCTGATACCTAAACGAAGAGTGAGCGGATTTTCACGTGTGGATTCACAAAATCCACGATAGTAGCCAGAATAGGCGTCGCCACTGGAAACTGATACGGAGCATCGTTGTCCCAATTTCCCAGCAGTTTCTGAAAGCAGTTCAATGCTGTCCATTTTTTTTACAGATGCCGCGGTCATCCCCTCGTTGGCATTAACTTGTTATACGGAAAAAGCGTAGGAGTCTGTACCTGTCACCGTCCTACGAACAGAGGCTTCTCGCATTGCCCTATCAAAGTTGGACGGCAACGCAGAAGCCCTACGCTTATATATGCAACAAACGCATACAGCTTTCAATTTCTTACGAAACCACAGCTGACGCTGATATTACATATTCACGGGCATCTACCGTTGCACCATCCTTGACTTTGATATGAATTTTGCGAGAATTCCTGTCCGTCAAGAATCAGCGCGGATAAACGCTTTTTTTTAAATCATGTCTGCTCACCGCCCTCTAACCCCAGACCGGGGCTCCTGAACGGTCTGCATTTGCAAAGTTAATAATAATTGTTTAGTTTACATCGTATCATTGTATTTTAATGTGTGTTTTTCAGCATAATTGAGCTCAAAATATGATTTAGGAGCTGTCGTCAAACCTAAATTATTCGACTTCGGAGATAATTTCATCTCCAATGTTAGTAAGGCGTTTTAAGCCGCCCAATTCATTTTGAGCGGCTCAAAACATACCTTGCTGTGTCCTTGTGGACACAAGAATCCACTCGATTATTGCACGCATTTTTCATAGTGGCGGAGCACACTTTCACCTGATAACGGGATACACCAATCTGTATTAAATACAATACACCCATTCTTGTACTCATATAGGTATGTTATTGACAATGGGGCTATGCATAGGTTTTATTACTTCATGCCGTCATATCCATGTACCTCATGCTTGATAATTAGATACTTTTGCTCCATTACTTACCAACGAAAAGAAGACCGTTTCCTCTTTTCGCAAGTAAACCTTTCAAGAATGACACTGCGCATCTGTTCCGCACCAAAACCATTGATGCGGAAAGCAAGTGCAACTATCATCGGAAGACTGAATACATCTGCATTATAGCCGTTCTCCAAACGGACATATTTCTGGACCTCGTATTCTTTTAATGCTCCACTTTTATATATGGCTCTGACGGCAGCACGGAGTGCAGGAGCGGTTATCCCAAGCAGTTCCACAAGTTCCGGTTCGCTCATCCAAATGTCGGTGATATTGTTCGGCGTGATGATGTCGCCGGATTCACCTATTGTTATGATGTTTCTTCCCATACTCATGACATCGTTATTCCGTTAAACGATTCGTGGTTCTCAAAATGTTACATAGTAGCAAAAATAACTTGTTCTGCTATATGGTTGAATCAGTAAAGTAAGTTGAGCTTAAAATACATGTACATATAGTGTGAATCTAAACTTTAAATTTGTAGAAAGCCCTTCATCGGTCAGAATGCTGTTCTGGTTGATGATGGGCTTTACTAATCTTTTTTCCGATACATCTTATGCAAGCTATTGTACATATTTTATGGTCGTCAGGTAAAAATCCAAAAGGGAAATACTTGCGGATGATTTACCACAGAATTCCCATTGAGTTGATTTTACATTGTCTAATATTTCATTATGACGGCGTGCAGGGCTAATACATCGTTCTGCGGTGGCATATTTATTTGTCAGAATTATTATCATGCGCTTCATAGTGTCGCTTATTTCCATTATTTTTGTAGGAAATATCAAGAGCCGTCATCCTGCGGCCGGCAGACTATTAAAATCCATTACTGGTTATAACGTGATGCGGGCGGGGCGTAAGGATGTGACATACAATGAAATACATAACTTAATAATTGATTTATAGTAATGAAAAAAACACTGTTATTTCTATCTCTGTTCATTCAGTCTATTATTGCCTTTGCGGATGATTCTGCCGGATGGCAGATCTCCACATCTGACAAGGGAGGAGATTATTATGGAGCCGTCGTGGCCAGCGGACGTATCGGCATACTGCCGTGGAGAGAGCCGTTCTCGGTGAGAGACGTGTTCCTGAACCATGTGTTCGACGCCGACGGCAAAAACGGAGTGAGCCGTGTGTTGAGAGCCATCAATCCGTTTCAGTTGCAGGTGTATATAGACGGTCGTTGCATGGAACTGAACAACGTGGACGACTGGCACCAGACGCTGGATATGAGGCACGCCGTTCACAGCACATCTTTTTCTTATCAGAACCGCGCAAAAGTGGCCTATGATGTCCGCGCACTGCGCAATATGCCTTATGCGGGCCTCATAAACGTCAGTATCGAGGCCTTGGACGACATTGTGATAAATGTCCGCAACGTGCCGGTTGTGCCGAACGAATATCAGCAGCCGGTCACCGAGATGCAGAACATCAACGTCGAGGGCACGCCACTCAGCATAATGCGCACCCGCGCTTACTCTCTATACCGCAACAACGAGGTGTCGGCCTCGTCGGCGTTCGTACTGTCCAAGAACGACGATGCCGGCGTGGCTGCTTCGGGCAACAGCGTCGAGATATACAAGCATCTGACGAAAGGCGAGAAATTCACCTTCAGTCTTATCGGTTCAATCTGCACAAACCGCGACTTCATAGACCCGAGTAACGAGTCGAACCGACAGGTGATATACGGCGTTTACGAGGGAGTGGACCAGCTGGTCAGGGCACATGAGGCTCTGTGGAACGACATCTGGAAGAGCGACATCATAATAGAAGGCGACGACGAAGCCCAGACAAGCGTGCGTCTCGCCCTCTACAATCTGTATTCATCCATCCGTGCGAACAGCCGTTTGAGCATCCCGCCTTTCGGATTGTCGTCACAGGGATACAACGGTCACATATTCTGGGACACCGAGATATGGATGTATCCGCCTATGTTGTTCCTCAACAACGACATGGCCAAGTCGATGATGGATTATCGTTTCGACCGTCTCGACGCCGCACGCAAGAAAGCCGAGGCCAACGGATATATGGGAGTGATGTTCCCGTGGGAGAGCGATGACGCCGGCGAGGAAGCCTGTCCGACGTGGGCTTTGACCGGTCCGTTCGAGCATCACATAACCGGCGACATAGGAATAGCGGCGTGGAACTACTATTGTATGACGCAGGACAGGAAATGGCTCGAGCAGAAGGGCTATCCGTTGATAAAGGAGATAGCCGACTTTTGGATAAGCCGCGCAACGAAGAATGTCGACGGAACATACTCGATAAACAATGTCGTGTGTGCCGACGAATACGCCATAGGTGTGGACGACAATGCTTTCACAAACGGCGTGGCCATCGTCTCGCTGAGAAACGCATGCAAGGCGGCAGCTCTTTGCGGCATGAAATATCCGAAGATATGGAGCGATGTGGCAGACAAAATAAGCATACACCGTTTCGATGACGAGGTGATAAAGGAATACGAAGATTATGACGGCCGCGGCATAAAACAGGTGGATGTCAATCTCTTGGCTTATCCTTTGCAGCTGGTTACGGACGCATCGGATATCAAGAAAAATCTTGTGTATTACGAAGACAAGATAGACAAGAACGGTCCGGCCATGTCGTTCTCCATCTTCGCCGTGCAGTACGCACGACTGATGCAGGGTAAGAAGGCATACGAGATGTTCGTACAGGGCTATCGTCCCAACAAGCTGCCTCCGTTCGGTGTGATATCCGAGGGTGCGGGCGGCACCAATCCGTACTTCACAACGGGCGCCGGCGGTATGCTTCAGGCTGTCATCAACGGATTCTGCGGACTGGAGATAACCGACAAAGGCATACGCCAGGTGCCGTCTGCGCTGCCTCCGCACTGGAAGAAACTCACCATAACGGGCGTTGGTCCGGACAAAAAGACATACACGAGAGTGCAGAAATGAGTCGTATGATACATGGCGTAAAAGCCGTGTAAGACCATGAATGACTTATCTTTCCTTCGCCTTACTGCTGACATCGGAGCCGCATGATACTCCGCCATCGGCCGTAAGGCGAAGGCTTTTTCATTTGTCGTTGACACATGAGCACCGGAACAGGTGGCGCGTATGCACTCAAGCTGCGACAAACACTGCGCCATATGGTTGGCGGTTTACGTATGACGCACTCTATGCGCCATCCCGTCCGACACTGTATCATGGCCAGTCCCGCCACGCTTTCGGCAATTACGCCCGACGGACGGCTTTGCAATATAACGTAATTCACAGGACTTTAGACTGACGGTCGGGAATAAACGAAAAAAGGAGGCGATGATGTCCATCGCCTCCTCTGTTATTTTCCCATGTAAATATTCATAGAGCCTGTCGCTTTTTCCCGCCGTGCGTCACCGCTGTGCGGACTGCTCTCAGGCACAAATCAGGAGCTTTTTGTTTATTGTATGTCTTTGGTCGTCGATTGTTTCGCCCACGGGTGACAATCATCCGTATTTTATGATGACCGTTATCTTAGCCTGACCATAGTGCGTATTCTTCCTGTATGGCGTGTAGGGGTCGGTGCAGTGCATCATGTATATGCGGTTCTGCCGTTCGCCGCGCACCGTAAGCATGAGTGTCAGACTGCCTTCCGTGCGTTTCTCGGTGAAGTTCCCTTTCTTCGATTCACCTCTGAACACGTTGATGAATTCGTTTATTCCCATCTGGTTCAGCTCAAGCACATTCACCACCTTCAGCACCTTGCGTGTCTTCGGATCGCGTTCCACGGCCGAGGTAAATCTGCTTGTGCCCCGCGACGAGTAGTTCTCTATCATCTCGTCTGTTCTGTTCTGCGCCGCTACATTAACCATTGACGTGACAAGTATCACCGCCGTTATGATAATTCTGCGTATGTCCATATCTGTGCTTATTTATTCGTTCAACATTTTTTCCACCTCGTCGCGCATGTCAGGGTCCGATATGTTGTCGAGCACATCCTGCTCGGCACGGTCTATGACGTTGTGCTCGGCGTGCTGTTCTATGCGGTGCGAGTCGGCCAGGGCCCGCTCTATGTCGTCCTGTATGGCGCTCAGGTCGTCTATGCGCCGGCCGTTCTCTATGACGTAGCTGCCTCCGTATATGCGCGCCAGCGACTGTTCCTCGTGATAGTTCGAATAGATGGCTATTCCCACAATCAGTGCCAGCATGGCCGCCGCGCCCATAAGCGCACGCCGCACTATGCTCACCGTCCTTGCCCGCTGCGGCTTCTCCTCGCTCATCGAGCCGAAAGCCTCCATCACCGGGCGCATACGTTCCAGACTGTCGGGCAGCCTTTTGCGTCTGAACACCTTGTATAGCCGTGCCTCTTCCTCCGTGGTTGTCTCGCCGTCGAAGAAGCGTTCCACGAGCCGTTCTATTTCTTTTGTCTTCTTACTGTTCATTTCTGATGTCCTCAAGATAATGTTTCCTCACTGCCATACGAGCCCTGCTGAGCGTCTTGCGCACGGCGGCCTCGCTCGTTCCTGTAAGTTGTGCTATGTCTGCGGTGCTCATTCCGTCGATGTGCCGCAGCCTGATTACTGTCTGCTGTGCCTCCGGCAGCAGGTCGATGACCTTCATCACGTGACTGAAAGGGTCGTTGTCTGTCACCGTCTCAGCCATATTGCGCTGTTTGTCAGACAGCGGAACAATCACCGCGTGGCGTCTCCTTATGGTGTCAACACAAAGGTTTCTGACAACGGCGCGTGCCAGAGCCGCCATCGGACTGCGCAGTTCGCCGCGCATGCCCCACAGTTTCGCAAGCGTCTCCTGTGCCGCATCCTCGGCCTCGCTGTCGCTGCCCAGCATGTGTGCGGCTGTTGCCACAAGCATGGGGCGCACCAGTTCGGCCTCGTGTTCGAATTCTTCCGTTGTCATGTATCTCTCAGTGTTGTTTCCTCTCAGTGCGTAACTCATTGCAGCCGTGCGCACGACTGTCGTCCGCCATTGTTGTCTAAACTTGTCGTCGGGCCTGTGGTCAGAACTTGTTCAGCTTGGATGTGTCGATGTGCGACACTCCCGATCCGTCGAAAGTTGTCTTGTCTGCCGTTCCCGACAGCGTTACTTTTATTCTTCCGCTCGATTTTATCTCGATGCTGCGACATTCGAGTGCCATGACGAAGCTGCCTATACCGCTGCAGTTTACCTGTGCGTCGCCGCCCTTGAAGCTCATGTCGTAATTGCTCCTTCCGTTTGTCCTCATGGTCAATTGGTCGGCCTTCAGCGCGCCATGCTTGTCGTCAATGCCCGAGTTTTTCATGCTTATGGTGCGTGCCGTCACGTTTCCGGTGATGTCAGACCTGCCGCTGTTGGTATAAGTATAAGCGTCGGTCAGGCTGAACGAGCCCTCCATCTTGTATATTCCGCTGTTCTTCAGTTCTGCCGTCGCGCCTTTCACGCCGCCTTCTATGGTCAGTTTCCCGCTGTTGGTGCAGTCATAGTCGCCGGTCAGAGCGAGCGAACCTTCCATTCTGCTTATTCCGCTGTTCTTCAGTTTTGCCGAACTTCCTTCCACGTTTGCCGACAAGTCAATCTTTCCTGAATTGTCTATTGTCAGGCTTCCGCCTTTTATGTCGCTGTTATTTAAGGTCATTATGCCGTCGTTGTCCACCAACATGAGCGTCGCGTTTATCGTCGGCACGTCTGCATTAAGCTTTCCGCTGTTGTGTATCTGCATTCCGTTCGCGCCGTTGGCGTGTATGTCCTGTGTCTTCAGGTTTAATATGCCTTTGTTTCTTATCAGCAGTCCGTCGCTGTTGAATGTCCCTGTACGGAATCCCATTATGCCGCTGTTTTCCAGAGAATTTATATCCGGAGCCGTGAGATACATCGTGATTTTATTCTTCTCGTTGTTGTTCTTATACTCCGGGTCGTCATTTTTCTTTTTCAGGACGAGGACACCATCCATCACCGATATGTCTGTCTGGTCGATCACATCCTGTCTTGCGCTTATCCTTACGCTGCGTTTTGAGCCCTGCGTGTAGTGTATGTCCAGGCTCACTTCCGATTTTATACCGCTGAATTTGCCAAGGTTCAGAGTCTTTTCCACCTCGTTATCGTCCGTCATTCCGGCCGTTATTGTCATGTCATTATCCGTCGTGTTCTTGCTCACACCGCTGCAAGAAGTAAGGCATAATATAGAGATAATAATTGTCAGAGCCAAAGTTATAGTTTTCATAATATGTGTTTTTAATTTTGTTTCACGTTTTATTTATATTACGCATCAGCGTCGTTTTTGTGACACTTGGGGCATTGCTTTTTGTGAAAAAGCGGTGACCGACGGATGAATGGGCGGAATGGAATACACTGTTCAGGCGGTTCAGATACGCCGTATGGGTTCAGTGTACGGATTCTTTCGCTATCATGCCTTCTCTGTGTGGGGACTTGCCCACTCAGTCTTGCGCGTCGCGGCTGTGCGTTGTCACCTTTATCTGCCGACAGAAGTGGGGTGAAGGTCAGAACTTGTTAAGTCTGGATGTTTTCAGATGCGATATTCCTGAGCCGTCGAACGATGTCTTGTCGGCCGTGCCCGAGAGCTCTACGTTTATCTGTCCGTTCGAGTTCACCTCTATGCTACGGCAGTCGAGTGCGAGTCTGAATTCTCCCATACCACTGCATTTGAGCTTTGCGTCGCCACCGGTGAAACTCATCTTGTAGTTGCTTTGGCCGTTTACGCTCATTGTCAGTTGGTCTGCTTTCAGACTGCCATCCCTGTTGTCCATTCCTGAATTGGACATACTGATGGTCTTTGCCGTCACACCACCGTTGTTGTCCGCCTGTCCGGAGTTGTCGTAAATATAGCCACCGTTCAGTCTGAACGAACCTTCCATCCTGTACACACCCGTGTTTTTCAGTGTTGCCGACGTGCCTTTCACGTCGCCTGACATGCTCATTTGTCCGCCATTGCTGAATGAATAGTCATCGGTAAGGTTGAACGCGCTTGTCAAGTTGCACACCCCTTTGTTTTCCAGTTCGGCTGTAGAGCCCTCAACGTTGCCTGAGAATGTCAGCTGTCCGGAGTTGTCCAGTTTCAGACTTCCTGTTATGCCGGTGCTTCTGAATGTCAGCATGCCCTTGTTGTCCAGCGAGAACAGTCTTACGTCCACCGCCTGCATCTCTGCCGTCATCCTTCCGCTGTTGTCTATGCTCAGTGTGCTGCTGCCTTTGCCGTGCACGTTCTGAATGTTCATATCGAGTATTCCCTTGTTTCTTATCTGCAGTCCGTCACTGCCGATCAGCTTAGTGTAAAACTTCATTATGCCGCGGTTATCTATGAAGTTTATATCCGGGGCAGTGACATACAGTGTGATTTTATCCTCCTTGGAGCCTCTGCCGGAGCCGGACTTGTTGTCTTTCTTTTTCAGAACGAGAGTCGAAGCGTTCACCGATATGTCGTATCTGTCAATCTGTTCCTTGCTCGTGCGCATCCTCACGTTGCGTTTAGAGCCCTGCGTATAGTGTATGTCCACAATCACGGACGACTCTATGCCGTTGAATTTGCCCAGGTTCAGAGTCTTTTCCACCTCGTTGTTGTCCGTCAGTCCTGCCACGACCGTCATGTCGTTGTCGGTAGTGCTATTGCGTGCACTGCTGCATGAAGCCATGCATAATGTGGTGATAAGGATGGACAATGCCAAAGTTTTAATTTTCATAATATGTAATTTAATCTTGTTTCGTATTTTATTTAACGTGAGTCAGACGAATGGTTGATGCCTGTAATGCCGGTGATAAGCAGAAGCCGTCGCCTTTCCGGATTGAACTTCTATGGTGATATTCTTTTACGCGAGATGCTTATCAGTCAAGTCGTCCGTCGAATGGAAATACAGCTTTTGCCAATCCGCGAAGGCACGGTGAACCCTTTTATACCAAGGACAGACTATTGCTGTATGTGTGCTGTTTCGTATGGAACATACTTAAAGTATTCTTCAAACTGATCAATACGGTTTACATAATAAGTCTCACCGCATCCGTTTATCTTAATCTGGTCTGCCGTAAACGAGATGAGCGACCAATATATTCCTCCGTCAGGATTGAATACGCAGGCATTAGGATTGAATTTGCTGTTGTCAATCTGCAGATTGTCTGCGGCGATATTATAATTATCAGGTGCCATATACGATGTCAGTTCTCCGGTATTATTGTTGCGCATCATACGGATGTTCTGAAAAAACAATGTGCCGTTATCGTTGTTCGCCGTTGCTGCTGCCCGGATATATGTCATGTTAGGATTAATCAGATAGATAAACATGTGGCGGTTGGTATTGACCTCACACATAAAGATATCGCCGTCTTTTCCAAACTTGGCACCAAGCCTCCATTCCTGTAAACACTTGCCTACGTCCGACTTGCTTGTTGCACGGGATTTTTCATAAGGTTTGCAGGTCTCTATCTCCTCCACTTTAGACATCACCTTGTCTCCGATACGCAGAGTCTTGACAGTTACTCCGTTAACAATCTTAACCCCATCGGTGAGTACGAGAGGCGCGGCCGTCTCAACTACAAATGCCGAATCCCTGTAAGTGGTGCAGCTGTATATGTCTTGCGTAGGAACGTTGAGAAACGCTCTCAAACCCGCTGGAGTCTTCTCGAAGAACATACATACACTGTCTGTTATGACAGCTTCGGCATCGTTTGAGGCCCAGACGCCGCGATGTTTTGAGAAATCACCGGCGAAAGACATACCGGTAAGTACGAAGGTAAGTAAAAAGGCAAAAAATAATCTTTTCATAATATGTGAATATAATTGATTTGACGTGGTCAGACGAATTGTAAAAGTATGTAAGTCCGGCAATCGGCTGAGATGGTTCTATCGTCATTTTACCTGAAATCAGAAAGATATAAATCTACGGTCACCGATAGCGAAGTATTGTCGTTTATATAACGCATCGTCGTCGTGTTTGTGATATGCGGGGCGTTGTTTTTTGTGATAAAGCTATGACCGGCGGACGGATGGACGAAAGAAAGCACGCTGTCTTGGCGTTGTGGCTGTGCGTCGTCACCGTTGTCTGCCGGCGGTAGTGGGGTGACGGTCAGAACTTGTTAAGTTTGGAAGTGTTCAGATGCGATGAACCGGAGCCTTCGAACGACGTCTTGTCGGCCGTGCCGGAGAGCGTCACGTCGATGAATCCGCCTGAGTCAACGTCGATGCTACGGCAGTCGAGAGCAAGATTGAAGTTGCCGACGCCGCTGCAGTCGAGGAAAACGTCTCCACCTGTGAAACTTATCTGATATTTGCTGTTGCCGCTGATGTCTATCGACATACGGTCTGCTTTAAACGCACCGTTGCGCTGTTCCTGTCCGGAACTCGATATGTTGATGGTCTTTGCCGTGATGTCTCCATCGCCGGAAGCCAATCCGCTGTTGTCAAAACTATATTCGTTTGTCAGAACGAACGTGCTGCTGAGTTTGCACATTCCGCTGTTGTCGAGTGTGAAATCAGCACCTTTCACGTCGCCAGAGAACGTTGTCTGTCCCGAATTGTCTATATACAGCGAGCTGTTTATGCTTTTGCCGTTGAACAACAAAGCTCCCGTGTTGTCCAGTGACAACTGTTTCGCGTCCACTGTCGGCACCTCCGCCGTGAAGCTTCCTATGTTGCTTACGCTCATACCGTTCTCACCTGTGCATTTAATGCTCTGCACGTTCATCTTGAATAAGCCGGTAGTGTTTATTGCCAGTTCATCGTTGTCCATGTGTACTGCGTAGAATTCCATGCTGCCTCCATCGTTATTCAGCATTCTTATCTGCGGAGCCGTGACATACATCTTGATTTTGCTGTTGGCATCGCCGTTCAGATAATATATCTGACCGTTGTCCATTATGATATTCGAGTGGCTCTGTCGGTTGCCGTCTTTTGCTTTCAGCGTGATTGTCGAACCTTTTATCGATATGTCGGTGTTGGCAAGCAGGTCTTGTGGCGCGCTCACCTTAACGCTGTATTTTGCGTCCTGTGCGTAGTGTATTTCTATATCCACATCCGACTTTATGCCGTCGAAGTTACTGAATTTCAGCGTCTTTTCCACATCATCCTTATCCGTCGGCTCAGTCACGGTAGTAAGATGATTATCCGTTGTGGTTTTGTTGGCACCGCTGCATGATGTCATGCCTAATGTCGAGATAAGAATTGTCAATGCCAAAGTCTTCATTTTCATAATATATATGTTTTTAATTCTGCTTCGCGTTTTATTTATATTACGCAGCAATTTTGTATTTGTGACATGCGGAGCATCATTTTTTTTTGATTTTTTTGAAAGCGGATGGCTGTGATATGTCGGCCGGAAGGAAGCCTGACTGCGGCTTTTGCTTACGGATGAGCATTGTTTACTTATGCCGAAAAGAAAACGATGCGGGCAACTTTCAAATCGTAACCGGTTTTTGATTTTTACGCCTCAGTTTACTGACATACCCCGAAAAATAAGCGCGTATTTGCGGACAGACTCTTCCTCGGGCGCAAATACGCGGATTATGAGAGCTTTTTATAAGACGTTGAATATCAACGATTTATGTTTAAAGGACATTTTATCGTTTTGCAATATGCACCATTTCGGCCTGCGAAATGGCCTATATTGGAGTGCGAAATGGTGCTTTTCGGCCCCTGAAATGGGCTTTATCGCACCGCGAAATGGGCAATATCGGAACGCGGGATGTATATTTTCGGACTATGTTACGGGGTATATCATAAGACCGATATGGCCGGAATAGCCCGCATTATGCCCGATTTAATATTTCTTTACATCTCTTTCGAGAAAATATTTTGTCAAAATAAAGTCAAGAAAAATCGTAAGTACGTCTTTCTCCATAGCCCCCTGCGGAGCCTGCCGAGGCAATAAACCGCGCGTAATCTCGTTATCATATCAGTATGCAATGGACAGACCAGATACGCCGTGTTAAGATTCTGCTCGTTGTGGCAGCCGTGATAATAGCTGTCGCATCGCTGCTCGTGTCTCATTTTCTCATCCGCGACCTCTCGGCAGAGGAGCACAAGAAGATGGAGACGTGGGCCGAGGCCATGCGCACATTCAGCAATGCCGACAGCAATGCCGACCTGAATCTCGTGCTCAACGTGCTGAACAGCAACACCACCATCCCCGTGATCGTGATGGACGAGAACAAGAACGTGCAGACTTTCCGCAACCTTACCATACATTCGTGCGACAACTATGCCGACACGCTCGCCCATGTCAAGGCCGAGGGACTGCGGCTGTTGCAGTCGGACAAGGTGATAAAGGTGGCGCTGTCAGACAGCATTCCTTCCGGCTACGTGTATGTGTGCTACGACGACTCGGTGATGCTCCGCCGCCTGTCGTCCTATCCTTACGTTCAGCTCGGCGTGGTGATGATTTTCGTTGTCATAGCCATCTTCGCCCTGCTCACCTCGAAGAAGGCGGAACAGAACAAGGTGTGGGTGGGCCTGTCCAAGGAGACCGCCCATCAGCTCGGCACACCCATATCGAGCCTCATGGCGTGGGTGGAGGTGCTGAAGGAGACTTATCCGTCGGACGAACTCATCCCCGAGATGTCCAACGACATAAAACGCCTGCAGCTAATAGCCGACCGCTTCTCGAAGATAGGGTCGTTGCCGGAGCTTGTGCCCACCGACCTGCGCGACGTGATGGACCATGTGGTGAACTATATGGACCGCCGCACGTCGTCGAAAATCAAGATGACCTGCTGTTTTCCCGACACAGGCGTCATCGTGAACATCAACGCTTCGCTCTTCGAGTGGGTGATAGAAAATCTCTGCAAGAACGCTGTCGATGCCATGAGCGGCGAGGGCAGCATAACCATAACCGTTTACGACGAACCCGGACGAACCGCCATTGAGGTGAGCGACACGGGCAAGGGCATTCCCAAGAAGAACATTGGTAACGTGTTCCGACCGGGTTTCACCACAAAGAAACGCGGATGGGGCCTCGGACTTTCGCTTGCAAAGCGCATCGTGGAGGAGTATCACCACGGCCGGATATTCGTGAAAAGCTCTGAGCCGGGACGCGGCACGACGTTCCGTATAGAGTTGGGCAAGAACCGTAAATGACGCTTATTGTGGCAGATTTTAGTATTAATGGCTTTTCCACTTATAATCAATAAATAAGAGATTTAATAAATAGTAAGAAGTCATGGCCCAAATATGAGCTAAATAACTAATAATCACCTTATAATCAATAAGGTAATATCATTGATTGGTAATGGCAAATAATTGTATATCAATATTGTTAAAATACTGCCAAGAATACTAAATAATATAAAGAATCACTAATATATTTGTATGTGTAAGATAAATTATTTAAATTTCAACTACATAATTCTGTAGAGGACAGTTAAAGGATTCTATTGCTCTAAACAAGAAAGAAAAATTAATTTATATAACCCCTCTTATATTCATTCATCATGGCAAAGAAAATAAAGATTAGGGTATTTAACACTCTGGAATCAAATAATTTAATGGTGTCCGGATGGTATTCAAATAAAGATAATCCAAATATAAGATACGGATTATTCACCGGAGCTACAGATGGATTGGAAAATGAGCAACTGGTGTATTGTCAGAAATTCATGAAGCCAAATGCAAAAATCCCCTCCACTAACCTTGGGCTGGTATATATAAAAATCCGCCATTGTAATTGCGATTTGATATTTGAGCACGAATACAGAAACTGGAATGATGATATCTGCATAGGCTGGCTCAGACCAGGCAATCTGGGCGGTGAAACTGTGAACTGGTTTTTCAACGGTAAAACAGATTGCTGGTATTATGGAGGAAATAAAGGAGAGCCGTTGGTGGTTTCACATCGGATAATTTGTGGAAACATAACACCTTCCGATACATCAACCGATGCAGGAAGTGAAGAAGATAACGGGCAACATATCAAACCTGATTCTGAAGAAAACACTTCTACTTCAGGTGGCCACTTTGTACGACCTGTTTCTGAAGAAGACACTTCTGCTTCCGGCGGCCACTTTGTACGACCTGGTTCTGAAGAAGACACTCCTGCTTCCGGCGGACATTATGTACGACCTGGTTCTGAAGAAAACGCTTCTACCCCAAACAGACTTTACCCTACCGGGAAAGGAACCGTTTTAGAAAAATATATGAATGAGGATGGCTCCCCAAAATCACCTGGGAGACTTTATCCTACACCTTTAGGTATGGGAAATGAAGAGGACGCCTCTACCCCAAACAGACTTTACCCTACTGGGAAAGGAACCGTTTTAGAAAAATACATGAATGCGGACGGCTCCCCGAAACCACCACCAGGGAGACTTTATCCTACACCTTTAGGTATGAGAAATGAAGAGGACGATAAATCTGAAGAAAATACCGAAGAGAAAGACGGACCGCATTATGTCAGACCTAACTCAACGGGAAAATGAAAATATGAAACAAGAATCTGCCGATGACTAAATATTTTGAATCATCGGCAAATTTTATATCATTGCCACCAAGCATACAAGAGGACCTATCAAAAACACATCTTTTTGTGTTTGATAGGTCTTCTTGATAAATATACAATAACAAGACTAAATTTCAATCCATAAGAGATCGAGAAAGAAAAGAGGCCCGACTGAATAGTTTAACCATAATGCAATATCATAAACAGACTCATCAGTTCGTCAGTAATAATGAATATTCAGCAAAAGCCTCTATAAATAAGCGAGGAACGGCTCCGGGAATTTTCAGCGAAGTAAAAGACAACTGTGGGAAAATTTTCAGGGTTCACCCAGTAATACACGATAAGATGTACCTCGCGCGGTGAGAGATTGCTGCAACGGGACTGGTAACCTGCCTGAAGAAGTTCGGACTTCAACGTGGCACAACGGTTGATCCAGCGACGCAGGCGTTAGGATGCCACATCGGGGGGATGTTTCGCTTAAGGAAGTATCTGTATGCCTAATCAAATGTTTGTTCTACCGGATATAAAAATGCTGATTAAAAAACAAACTTTTGCAAAGGATTATCATACAGATTTTCTGAAAGAAAAATGTTATTTTATAATTTGACTGAGCTTATAATATTCACATGTATATATCTGTCAGGTGCGAGAGTCTTACGTATAGGAATGCCGACAAAGTCGAGCAAAACTGAGCAGACCATCCTTCCTAATTCTACTCCAATCACACCTAAGCCACCTGCCGACCTCCCCGCCTCCATGTCACGAAAAAAATTAGGGAACATAGTCGCTGCCGACTAGGAGACTGACCACATCTTTCCAAGGAAGCTGATAAAAACCTGGTTTGTTTATAAACGGCACGCTAAACCTCGAAGAGTCGAGCCGGCGATAGTAAATAGCGTAACCGCCCAATTCATAACGCAGGACCTTAATTGTATCTTTATCTGCACTCATAAAGATATAAGCATTACCATTGCGCGGATTGTAGCCCGAGCGAATAATAAAACTGGTCAGCACATCCACACCGGCACGCATATCCATTGGCCTGCACAAGAACAGGAACTTATCATTTTCATTTACTTTCATCATATCGCATACTATTCGTTTACAAAGTTGTTCATAACTCAATCCTAACCCGTGATAGTTCTTAAATGTGAACTTCTGTCTAGAAGGCATATTGTCGGCAGGCGTAAGCCTATACTTATCCGAACCACAGAGCGTATTGCGCGAATAAACCGTGCTGATTTTCCTGAATCCCAGCCGCAGAAGTGACTCTCCGAGATTGATGTCATTATTATTGTATGCCATAATGTTACTCCACTCATTTGACCTGATAAAGAAACTGAGCATTCGCGAAGCGCCTCCCACTACATAATGCATGTAGCGTGTGCTTATACGCACAATTTCGTAATCATATCTGCTGAGCCGCTTCACCGACAGAACACACAGCAGCGTGCCTCCCGACTGCAAACCTACATGTATACATTTGCCGGGTGAGCCCTTCAGATTGTAGACTCTGTGGAACTGATTGGCAATGGTATCGTGGACCAGACCAACCTTGCAATTTTTAGCAAAAACACGGCAATTGCACTTACGCAACTTTGATGCCACAATGCTCGCAACCAGACGCGGATGATTAATCACAAACGTATCGGAGAATGTGAGCAAGTTATAACCGGCTGCCAGACAGCGGGCGCGTTTGTCGGCCTGAGAAGAACTCATGTAAATGAGCTTTTCTTCGGGAATAATATCAATAAGCGTGTAGGTGTAATTGATCAACGCCGATACTTTAAACGGCGTAGCCGGGACCGCGAAATTTTCGGTAAGCTTTACTTTCACTTCCGAGCATACAAAAGCAATCGCTTCTCTCAGATACGGCTTCCTGTCACTATAACGCGGCAACGATTCAAGCAGCGTCTTGCCACCTTCGGCCAAGGCACGATCTTTAGAATCAACCACACTGATTATCTTGAGGTAGTTGACAGCAATATCGGTCGGTCTAGACACCAGACCCGATTGCGTGTGGGTAACAGCCGGCATGGTATCGGCCGGCGTAAGAATAAAAGTATAAGTGGTACAAATGGCATTGCGATCGCTGTGGGTGGTTTCCTCCACCTTCTTGAAGCCCAACTGCTCCATGGTACTGCCATTGCTAAAATCAGTGTCGCTATAGAACACTATGCTCTTCCACTTAGTTTGACGGATGAAATTACGCAGCATGCGTGAATCGCCACAAACAATGTGGTACATATAGCGTGTGCTGACACGGGCAATTTCGTAGTCGCCAAGCTGATTGCGCTTCCTCAGAGACATTACACTCAACAGCTTGCCGGCAATGTGCAGGCCTATATGTTCGCACTCATCGGGTGCGCCAAGTGGATTGTAAGCCCGGTGGAACATGTTGGCAATCTCCTTACTGAGCTTAACCACACGGCATTTGTCCGCATTGACACGATTGTGGCATCTGCGCAACTTTGAAGCAATGATACTTGACACCAGACGCGGATTTCTAATCAGCAAGTTCTCCCGGAATGACAGCAACTCATAACCCGCAGCCATACAAGTGGCGCGCTTTTCTATCTGTTCATCGTTATTGCTTAATACTTGCCCAGAAGGGAGGAAATCAAGCAATACCCGAGTGCCATTAACCAATGCTGAAACCACCACCGAAGTGCACGGCACAGCATAATTCTCCCTCAAGCTTATGCCCACACTCGAGCATATTTCATCAATGGCATTATGACGAGCAGAATCTATAGCAGCATTAAGGAAGTTGACATGGTTGGCATTATCCATTCCCGGATATTCCACCTTGCCAAGATGCTCAAGCATCAAATCGGTGGTAAGAGACTTTTCCTGAGCAAGCAATAGATCTTCAGCATCAACAATATCTACAATCATATCGGAATAACTAAAAGCATCGCTCCATATTCCCGAAAAGTTCCAACTGTCGCAGCCATCGCCCTCACGGCACACAGAACTGTAGATGATTCGCTTATCGCGTACAATGATTTTATATGGCACATAAGCACGATCTTCAATGGGAAGCTTACGCAGTTTTAGGTATCTGAGCAACATTGGCGATTTGTCGTCAAACTCGGCCAACTTGTCGGCATATGCCTGAAGCAAACCGTAGACCTTACCGGCATGGTGATTCTTCAGACTTTGAAGAATATTGCAGATGCCTGCCACGTGTTCAGATACCAGAGGACGGTGTTCCGAGGGGTTGAAGGGCCCTATCCGGGCACATCCTGAAACAGCATAATTAAGTAGCCTTTTCAATCCCAACAACGGCTCGTATCTGCCCACAGTAACATTCATTTTCATCTGCTGCGCAAACCGGGTCTGCGCGTTGTAACCCCACCCGTTGCCATTGGCATTGCCGTAGGTAGCAGAAAGGGTCATGTCACTGTTGAAATCGTAGTTAAGCACAAACGAAAGGCGAGCGCGGTCTATCTGCAGCATTTCAACCGGTACCAGAGTAAGTAACGGTATAGTGATACGCTGCTTGCGGCAGTTGACGTAATACGTGAAACTCACTGTGACAACATGAAGCACATCCATATATTGACGCGAGCGCACAAATCCCGTATCGCGAATGTAGCGATAAGCAGCATTTGCAAGCTGAACATCAGCTTGCAAACAGCTTTTTACCGGCTTCATCATCAGCTGGCTAATAGGTCGGAGATTATTGTCCTGCAATTTTTCCATTCCTGTGGGTGGTTAGCTGTTAACAACATTAATTATCTGAACAGATGCCTGACTGTGATTCCCGCTAAGGGGTGCCATCAACATCCTCTACTTTAATGGTGTTGTTAAGAATTTCAAGCAGCTTACTCAAACCAGGGGGTATCACATGATTTGAAGCGTAAACCTCCACATCGAGCTGACTTCTCTGGTTATAGCGCGATGTTTGAGTCACTTCGTTAACGACATTCACACTTGAAGCCGAAGAATACTTAGCCATCAGATTATCGTTATTATCGAGCGACATCTCTGCCGTGAAGCGAATTTTTACGTTGTCGATTTGCATGAATGGCATAGGCACAATTGAAATCAGAGGCACTGAAAGTTTGCAATTTTCGCCATTGTGCTCGTAGATAAACGTAACCATTACTGTCTGATGTTCATCGGTTACCTGATTATAGGTGAAGCCGGTGTTGAAAATATAGTCCTTGGTTGATTGAGCAGCCTGGGCCTGGGCATCGATGCATGCCTTCAACGGCCCGCCAATCAGATTACTGAACGGAATAGGCCGTGTTGTGTTATTTATGATGTTTGATGCCATATTTTAGAATTTGGGGTGAAATAGTTATTTATATTTGTTGGCAATGGCATTGAGATTCTGCTGGGCGTTGTTTACATCCTGCAAAATAGCCATTGCCCGCTTCGATTCTTCGCGGTTAATATTAAGGATTAAACCACAATGAGGGCAAATCAGGCTTGCGCTTGTGAGCAACTCTTGAATTGTGGTGGGAATAAACTGTTTGCAACGAGGGCAATTCATGCCGGGAGTTTGCTGTGCCATAACTATAATATGAATAAAAAATTAAAAAATATTTGAAATATACATATTAAAATGGAACTTCAAACTGGCTTATCATCTTGTCAATTCCCTCCTTGAGCAAATTGTTGCTGGTATAGATGGTAAATCGCAAAATGGTAAAACCACTATCTTCCGAAATTGTTATATCTGAGTTTAATTCATTATTGGCCAACACCTTACGCAACTCTTGTCCCTTTAAATTGAGTTCTTTCGTGGGAAAGGAGCGCAAGCGTTCCCCGCTGTCGCGCAAAGTGGAGTCACCTTTCACTTCTATCGATATCTCCTTCATATAAAGCAACGACGGGGGAGCCACCGCTATTACCGGAACGGGCGTAAAATTGCAGAGTTTATTGTCTTGGTCGCGCATCTTCACATCAATCGTGTTGAGCGAACCATCACTGGTAAAAATCATAGATTTAATACCATCGCAGTTGGTTTGAGCCAACACTCGCTCTACCTCAACAACCTCTACAACAAAACACAACAACAATTCGGCAAGTATACTGTCTGAATCCATAGCTGTATACAATTATTACCTAACCATACGTTTACTGCTTCACTTGAATGCTGTTGGCAGCAAGCTGAAGTAGGTTCGACAAGCCTGCCGGCATGTCACTCTGAGCCATCTTTACGTTGATTTTCACACCGAGCGTAGTGGTAGTTGTCGACTTCGAGGAAGAGCTCTGTGGATCTTGATATATTCTCAAAGTCTTACTCAAACGGGCTCTATCCACTACTCGGCGGATAGTGCTCTTATCTTCCTGAATCTGCATGCTTCCCGACACTTCAAACTGTGCTTCCTGAATGCGAAGCAAAGGCAGCGGAGCCACTGCCAGTTTAGGGATGGAGATTTCATGTTTTTTGCCCGATTCGTCTGATAGAAGAAAATCCAGATTCTCATCGCCATAATCAACAATGGTATTCTTCAGCGATTCCACACTTTCAGCATCAGCTAAAATTGTGGAATTGAGTGCGTCGCTAAGAAAGTCGACAAGTCCCATTGATTCTATTTCATTTGCCATAGTTGTAAAATTAGGATTATAGTTAAATTTCTTATTATTCTCAAGTCAAAGGCTTGGTAGAAGGTGCTTTTTCAACGGTGACTACAGCTGTTTGTTTACCTGCAGTAATGGTGAACACTCCCTCCTGTCGAAGCGTTATTCTAGCAGTTGTTTTGCTCACTATATCAATGGCAGCACCTTCACAGTTAATGCTGCTGGGAGCATAAATACCTTCTTCATTGAGATAAGACACCATGAACACAGCCTTGCCATTGTTGTCAAGCGGCAAACTTTCCGAAGGTTTCACTGAAAGTTCGCCATCAGGGTCGTATGTATTGTGAGCATTGTTGAGCACCTCTAGCATGGTGAGCAGACCTGAAGGAAGGTCGTCCTGCGCAGCGTGTATACGCACATCCATCGTGGCTTCAACACTATATTTCGACTCACGGGTGGCCTTTGAATCTTTCTTCGTTGAGATTGTAGCACTCAGGCTCAGTCCCTTAGACTGTGAAGTGGCTGCTTTCTCTGCAAGTTTTGAACTCTGAGCTGCAATGTTGGCCTGTTTTTTCGCCTCATCAGCCTTCTGCTTAGCCTGACCCACTTCGGGTACAGTGAGAGCTCCACCCTCTGCCTTCTGCTCAGCCGAATCACCCTTAGGAGCCTTTTTATCACCTCCTTCAGAGCCAGATCCCGCATCGCCGGACTTGTCGGTGCCGTCAGGCTTACTTTCTGCGCCCGGAGCTGCACTGGCATCAGGTTTAGACTCTGGTTTCTTTTCAGTGGGCACAGCAGTGTTGTATCCGGTATTCCACATGGTATCAAGCGAATTACCAATGGATACGTTAGTACGTGAATCAGTGGTCAGCTTGATTTTAAACTCATAATCGAGTGCTTTGATTGCAAACGTGGGGATGGGCACCAGGGTAATCAATGGGATCTGGAATTTCTTCAGCGTACCGTTGCAGATATATTCAAAGCTCACCACAATCACCTTATCATCTTTCAATCCTGCAGTCTGCACAAATTTCAAAGTTGATTTTGCCGCCTCGCTCTGAGCTGCAATGGCTGCATTGAGAGGACCGCCAATCAATTTGTCAAAAGGCAAATTGCTGATAGAATCGAGCATGGTCTGTGCCATCTGCGTGTCGGCCGTGACATCCTTCAGATGCTTGTTAAGATCTGCTGCAGTTTCTATGTTTGCCTCTGAAATTTGCTTATTAATTGCTGAATTATATTCAAGGAACTGCTTATAGTCCAGATCTTCTTCTTTGTTATTACCAGAAGAATTATCTACTGCTGCTCCAGAAGCATTTTCCAACGCATCAACATTTTCTATTTTATTTTCCTGTTCTGCCATTTTTCAAATCTTTTAAAATTATAACACTCAGATTACCACATAATTACTTACTGAATAACCGTCACAGCCACAGCCGGAAGATTGGAGTTTCCATCAGCACTGACTTGACTAGTACCTGTTGAAGCGAACGTAACCAGTGCGCCATTTCCACGCACCTCTACTTTTGCTCCGGCTCCATCGGCCTTAATCTGCTTAGGCCGGAAATAACCTTCAGGGTCCTTATACGTAACAAACACAGATGCGCCTTCCGGAGCCGACAGGCTCACCGCTGTAGCCGACACCATAAGTTCGCCATCATTGTCAATTGTTTCTATTGTACCATTAAGAATTTCAAGTACCTTCGACATGCCAGCAGGCATGTCTTCCTGCCCTGCCGTAATGTTTACATCAATAGTATGTTCTACGCTATACTTCGAATCGCGCGTGGCCGAAGAATCTTTTTTGCTCGACACGCTGCAGGTCATTTCTGTGCTTGCCGAAGCAATACCGATATTGAATCCGGCCTTAATTTTCATGCCAAAATCGGTAGATTGCGACGTGGATGTGGCGGTTGCAACCGACGAGGATGCTGAAATCTTTGCTTTGAATGCAATGTTGATATCCTTGATGGCAAGGTAAGGAATCGGGACCAGTGTGAGCAACGGAATGCTCAGCGAACACGACCTACCATTGCTGCGATAGGAAAACTTTACGTACACGGCATGTGCCTCACCCTTATCGTTACGGGTGATTCCCACACTATTAATGAAATTCCACGTGCTGAGCGCGGCTTCACTCTGTGCATCGATACATGCCTTCAGAGGCCCGCCAATAATCTGTCCGAATGGCAAGGCTTGCAACGCGGCATTAGCAACTGTTGCGGGTGTTGTATTTATTTCATTTGCCATAGCAGAAAAGATTATTTAATACACTTAACGTTGATGGTCTCTTTCAGTTCAGGAGCACTGTCCTTAACCTTCACAGTGATGGTCTGATCGGCTGAGCCACCCACAATGGTGAGCACTTTCATGCTATTTACCATCTTGGAAGTATCGCCTCCGGTAATTTCAATCTTTTCCGGATCGAGCATACCAGACTTATTGCGATAGCTGATTGAAATTACAGCCGTTTCATTTTTTTTGAGATACAGCTGGTTTTCGCTTACTGTCAGTTCGCCATCCGGGTTAAACAGGTCAACCGACGAATTGAGCATTTCAAGAACACGAGCCATACCGGCGGGCATTGAATCCTGGCCTGCATGAACATTAACGTCTATGGTTGCTTCGATGCTGTAGGACGAATCCTGCGTAGCCTTCGAATCGCGTTTCGACGATATCTGGGTGTTCATGTTCGTGGTTTTCTTGGTAGTAATCCAGCCACCACCTTTCTTGGTTGACTGATTCTTTTCAATGCTTATTGAATTTGACAACGTATCTTCCAATCCGGAACTTTCCACTCCAGTTACCACGGCTTTAAACGATATATCAATTGAATTGATGGCAATGTAGGGAATAGGGACAATGGCAAGCAACGGTACCTGCATGCAGGCCTTGCGTCCACCCTGAATAAACGAGAACGACACATACACCGCTTCGCTCGGCTCACCTTCTTTCTGGTTCAAACCCACCGACTGAATAAAATTCACGGTGGAAACTGCCGCTTCGG
>ULRG01040838.1_pt1 | contig 22555 bp, 18 predicted proteins | sample 1955211 | NCBI WGS metagenome assembly ULRG01 (sample SAMEA4835676, study PRJEB28245) | human gut metagenome | biome: gut microbiome; material: fecal sample | place: Denmark | collected 2008
ATAACGCGTGCCGTGAAGAACATCGCCTCGCGTGTGGCGGCAAACGAATTGTCGCCGGACGATATAGACGAGAAGATGGTGGCAGAGAACCTCTCCACGAACTTCATGCCCGACCCCGACCTGCTCATAAGAACCGGAGGCGAGGTGAGGGTGAGCAACTACCTGTTGTGGCAGATAGCCTACAGCGAGCTGTATTTCTGCGATACCTACTGGCCCGATTTCAAAGAGGACGACCTTCACAAAGCCATATTGAGCTACCAGGGACGTCAGCGCCGATTCGGAAAGACTGGTGCACAGGTGGAAAGCGGCGACAAAGCCTGAATACAGAAGAACATCGGTTGAGGGCGTGATTTGGCCACTGCAAACATTGAAATATAATAAACTGAAAGATAATAATCCAGGAATGGAGGAGTTTTCCTTATGAAAGGACAAACAGAAAAGCCCTGTTCCGCCTCTTGATGAAAGATTTTAAAAAGCGATTATGAATGTAAGAAAACTGTTGATTGCCATGGCGGCGCTGGTTTGCAGCGTCTTTGCCAGTGCTCAGGACAAAATAGTTTATCCTGACATTTCTTATGCCGGCACGCCGCGGACTGTTACCATCGGCGGAATAACGGTATCCGGAATCGAAGGCTATGAGGACTATATGCTTACCGGTATATCGGGTCTTACTGTCGGACAAACCATATCACTGCCTGGCAATGAGCTGACAGAGGCTGTCAAGAAATATTGGAATTACAGATTGTTCTCGGACGTGGCAATCGGTGTCGATTCGATTGTTTCCGACAAGGTTTACCTTAACATCCGCCTGCGTGCCAATCCGCGTGTGTCGGCTGTCAACTATATCGGAATCAAGAAATCGGAGCGTTCGGACATGGAAGAGAAGCTCGGACTGCTCAAGGGATTGCAGATCACTCCGAACACAATAGACCGTGCCAAGCTCATCGCGAAGAACTACTTCAACGAGAAGGGTTTCAAGAACGCTGAGATACAGATTGTCGAGCGTCCCGACGTGACCGACAAGAACATGGTGATTCTCGATGTCATAATCGACAAGAAGCAGAAGATGAAGGTGCGCAGCATCATCATAGAAGGCAACGAGGCCTTTACTGACGGCAGAATCAAGGGTGGACTGTTCCGCAAGGGATTCATCTCGAAGACTCACGAGGCCGGAAAGCTCGCTACGTTCCTGAAATCCAAGAAGTTCACTCCGGAACGCTGGAAGGGTGATAAGGAGAAAATCATCGAGAAATATAACGAATATGGTTATCGCGACGCGGTCATTCTGTCCGACAGTGTATGGAATGTTGACGAGCGCCACGTGAACATCCTTTTAAAGTTAGACGAAGGTAAGAAATATTATCTGCGAGACATAACATGGGTGGGAAATACAGTCTATTCTTCAGATCTTCTCGCCAGAGTGCTCAGTATGAAGAAAGGCGACGTCTATAATCAGAAACTCTTGAACAAGCGTCTGACTGAAGACGAGGACGCTGTTGGCAACCTGTACTGGAACAACGGTTACATCTTCTATTCGCTTACACCTACCGAGGTGAACATCGTGGGCGATTCAATCGATCTCGAGATGCGTATCATCGAAGGTCCGCAGGCTCGTGTGAGCCGCGTACGAATCAACGGTAACGACCGTCTGTACGAGAATGTCGTCCGCCGCGAGCTCAGAACAAAGCCGGGCGACCTCTTCTCTAAAGAGTCGCTGATACGTTCGGCACGTGAGATTGCGTCGATGGGTCACTTCAACGAGGAGAAGATAAATCCTCAGCCTATTCCAAACGAGGAAGACGGAACGGTTGACATCAATTGGGATCTGGAGCAGAAGACCAACGACCAGGTCGAGTTCTCTCTCGGATGGGGACAGACCGGTGTAATCGGACGTGTAGGTATAAAGCTCAACAACTTCTCCATACGCAACCTGTTCAACAAGAACAAGGAACACCGAGGCATCATGCCTATCGGTGATGGTGAGGTACTCTCGCTCGGAGCACAGACTAACGGTACTTACTATCAGTCGTACAACCTCAACTACTCCACCAACTGGTTCGGAGGAAAACGACCGATTCAGTTCAACGTCGGCGTGTTCTACTCTAAGCAGACAGACGTTTCGAGCAACTATTACAACAGTGCTTATTTCAACAATTATTATAATTATCTGTACGGTTACGGCAGCAGCATCTACAATAATTATGAGAATTATTACGACCCTGACAAGTACGTGCAGCTCATCGGAGCCTCCATCGGATGGGGTAAACAGCTCCGCTGGCCGGACGATTACTTCACATTGTCGTTGCAGCTCGCCTATACGCGCTACATGTTGAAAAACTGGAGCTACTTCCTTCTCACCAACGGAAACTCCAACAACCTCAACTTCACCATCTCGCTCAACCGTGTTTCTACCGACAGTCAGCTCTTCCCGAGCCGCGGTTCAGAGTTCTCGCTGTCGCTGTCCATCACTCCGCCATGGTCATTGTGGGACCACAAGGACTACCAGCACCTCGCAACCAACTCTCAGTCGCCTAATTTCGACCGCGAGCAGCAAGAGAAATACCGCTGGATTGAGTACCACAAATGGAAGTTCAAGGCAAGAACCTTCACCTCGCTTACCGGTGGCAACAAGCGTCTCGTGCTCATGACACGTGCTGAGTTCGGCTTGCTCGGAAGCTACAACAAGTATAAGAAATCTCCGTTCGAGACCTATTATATGGGTGGTGACGGTATGACCGGTTACTCAACAGGTTATGCAGAGGAGACCATCGGTCTGCGTGGATACGAGAACGGTTCGCTTACGCCTTACGGATATGAAGGTTATGCCTACGACCGTATGACCCTCGAGCTGCGCTATCCGTTCCTTCTGGGCAACACGACCATCTATGGTCTGACATTCCTCGAGGCCGGTAACGCATGGAACGACACCAAGGACTTCAACCCGTTCGACATGAAGCGTTCGGCAGGTATCGGTGTCCGTATCTTCCTTCCTATGGTCGGTATGATGGGTATCGACTGGGCATACGGTTTCGACAAGGTGTTCGGCACCAAGGGCGGAAGCAATTTCCACTTTATTCTCGGTCAGGAATTCTGATGCAGAATGTATGATATAAATGTTATTAACAATTAAACAAGGAGGATAGAAAATGAAAAAACTTTTGATAATTGCCGTATTGGCCATGACAGCCATGACTGCTGGGGCACAGAAGTTTGCCTTGATTGATATGGAATACATATTGAATAACATTCCGGCTTACGAACGTGCCAACGAGCAGTTGAATCAGGTTTCAAAGAAATGGCAGGCTGAGGTAGATGCCATCAGCAACGAAGCTGCCACTATGTATAAGAACTATCAGAACGAGGTAGTGTTCCTCTCGCAGGAGCAGAAGAAGGAACGCCAGGAGGCGATAATGAATAAGGAGAAGGAAGCCGGCGAACTGAAGCGTAAGTATTTCGGTCCGGAGGGCGAACTTTTCAAGAAGCGTGAGAGTCTCATGACTCCTATCCAGGACGAGATTTACAACGCGGTGAAGGAAATATCCGACCTGCGCGGCTACTCGCTCGTGCTCGACCGCGCCAGCGACACAGGCATCATCTTCGGCTCGCCAAAGATAGACATCAGCAACGAAGTGCTCGAAAAGCTGGGCTACGCTAACTGACGCATGCGACGTGTCGCTCCGTTTCGGCATACAAAAGAATTTAAATAAATAACACAATAAACAAAAAAAAGAAAATGAAAAAGCTTATTTTAATGTTGATCATGTTTGCCCCGTTGGCAGCATTCTCACAGACACCTAAATTTGGTCATCTTAACACACAGGAAATCATGGCTTCAATGCCTGAACTCATCAAGGTGCGTGGCGAGCTCGAAGCAACGGCCAAGCAGTATGAGAACGACTTGAAGGCCATGCAGGACGAGCTGCAGCGCAAAGCAGCTGAGTATGACAAGAACAAGTCAACCATGAATGAGACAAAGCAGAAGGAGACAGAAACAGAGCTCATGAACCTTCAGCAGAAGATCCAGCAGGCTTATCAGGACAACTCTGAGGCATTCCAGAAAGCACAGCAGGAGAAGATGCAGCCTATCACAACCAAGCTGCTCAACGCCATCAAGGCTGTAGGCAAGGCCGGTGGATATGTTTACATCATGGACCTCTCAGCCGGAATACCTTATGTAAGCGACACGCTCAGCAAGGACGTGACCGCAGAGGTGAAGGCAGAGCTTAACAAGATGAAGTAAGCAAAACATAGTTAAACAATAACCCGACTGTGCCACCATATCCGTGGCACAGTCTTTATCTTTTCTGAATATTATGAAAAAGCTGTTCTTTCTGTTATTATTTTTTGCCGTTGCCACCGTGTCAGGGGCACAGTCACTGAGGTATGGCTATTTCAGTCTCGACTCAATATTCACGGCCATGCCCGAATATGCGGTCGCACAGAAGAACCTTTCCGACCTGCGTGCAAAGTACGACGAGGAAATGAAGCGCGCCGAGAACGAGTTCAACGCCAAGTATGAGGAGTTTCTCGAGAGGCAGCGCGACATGATACCCTCAATACTTTACAAGCGCCAGACGGAGCTTCAGGAGATAATGGAAAAGAACGTTGCTTTCAAGAAAGAGGCCGTGCGGTTGCTCGACGAAGCGCGCAAGGACGCCTACGCACCGCTTCGTGCCAGAATATTCGAGACTGTGCGCCGTATCGGACGCGAGCGTGGGCTCGCCTTTGTACTCAATACCGACGGCGACGCCTGCCCTTATATCGATCCCGCCTGTGGCGAGAACATCAGTCCGTTACTAAGAACAGCCCTAAACATACAGTGATGACACAATCCGACTCCATTTTTCCTTCAGCCCCGGGACCCATAGGAGTGTTCGATTCCGGATACGGAGGACTCACCGTCCTTCACGGCATACGCCAGCTGTTGCCGGCCTACGACTACATGTATCTTGGCGACAATGCCCGTGCGCCATACGGTTCACGCTCGTTCGAGGTGGTATATCAGTTCACCCGCCAGGCCGTAGTCAAACTTTTCTCCATGGGATGCCATCTCGTGATTCTCGGCTGCAACACCGCTTCAGCCAAGGCTCTGCGCACCATACAGCAGCGCGATCTGCCCAGGCTCGACCCTCAGCGGCGTGTGCTCGGCATCATCAGGCCGACGGCAGAGAACATAGGTAACATCACGTGCAGCCGTCATGTGGGCATCCTTGCCACCGAAGGCACAATCAAGAGCGAGAGCTACGCGCTCGAGATAGGCAAGCTCTTCCCCGACGTAGTGGTGTCGGGCGTGGCATGTCCGCTGTGGGCCGCCATCGTGGAGGCCAACGAAGCCGACAGTCCCGGAGCCGACTATTTCGTCAAGAAACGCATCGACCAGCTCATGCGCAAAGACCCGCTCATCGACACGATAGTGCTCGGATGCACCCACTATCCGCTGCTTATGAACAGCATAGTGAAGAATGTGCCCGACGGAGTGCGCATAGTGCCGCAGGGACATTACGTTGCCGAGAGTCTCCAGAACTATCTCGAGCGCCACAAAGACATGGAGGCGATGATCACGCAGGGAGGTACCTGCCGCTATTTCACCACCGAGAGCGAGGACAAGTTCAGGGAGAGCGCGCAGATATTCCTTCACGAGAAGGTGAACGTGAACCACATAGACCTCGATTGATATCTTTTCTCCGGTTTCCTGCTTTCGCCGTCTGTTCCGTGCAATGCGGTCGGATGACTGTGGCTCAACATTATATACGCAATGCATTCCTTTATTTATCACGGTATGAGAAATATCGGAAAAAGTCGTCTGTCGTATTATATCGCCGTATTCGTGCTTATTCTTGCAGCCAACAGCATAGTGCGTCGCCTTTTGCCGTACGACGAGTTGAAGGACGGCAACCTGCTTGTCAATGCTGTGGGTTCGCTTATTCTCACCATACTGTTTGCTGTCGCAGACAGTATCATACGCCATATCCGAAAACGTGGTTGACCCCCATATTAGTCTTCTTGCCTATATTGACAGCCATATATCCGCACCGAGGAACTGTCGTTCTTATGTTCAGGACAATGCGTGTCATGCAATATAAACACTCTATAATATGAAAGATATGAAATGGGATGTGCTCGACAGCGAGTACATCGTGCGTCGTCCGTGGCTCACGGCACGCCGCGACAAGGTAAGACTGCCCGACGGCAGGGTGAACGATGAGTATTATGTGCTCGAATATCCCGACTGGGTAAACATCATAGCCATCACCGATGACGACCGCTTCGTGCTCGTGCGCCAGTATCGTCACGGGCTCGGCCGCACCTCGTTCGAGCTGTGTGCCGGAGTGTGCGAGCAGGGCGAGAGTCCCGAAGAGTCGGCACGCCGCGAGCTGCTCGAGGAAACCGGATATGCCGGAGGCGAATGGCACGAGCTCATGCAGCTCACCGCCAATGCCTCGACACAGAACAACATCACCCACTGTTTCATAGCCCGCGGTGTCAGCAAGGTGGATACGCAGCATCTCGACCCTACGGAGGACGTGGAGGTCTATTGCAAGGCGCGCGCTGAGGTGTACGACATGCTCCTTCGCGGCGAGTTCATGCAGGCCCTGATGGCGGCTCCTCTGTGGCGTTTTTTCGCGCTCGACGGCCGCTGACCCGTAAACGCAGGAAGGCCCATTCCGGCGCTGTTTCTGTATATTTATGCAGAACCGGAAGTAAAAAATTTTGACAAATATTTTTTTGAAAATAGAAAATCGACACACGTCGAAAAGCCTTTTATCGGCCTCTTCGGTTCAAACGGCGAGGCCGTTTTTTGTGTTCCGAGCTATCGTCCTACCCACTTTGTTTTGCGAAAACGCCCGTTTCGGCTTCCGATATGGCCTATATTGCAGTGCGATTAAGGCCATATCATCACCCGAAGAAGCCCATTTCACATCCTAATAAAGGCTCTTTCGCAACGTGGTAACAATGCCGTTGAAACGCCCTATTGCGTAAACCGTTGTGTGACAATGCCTTACGCAAACCCCTCAAAACTCGCGTATTTGCGGCCGGACAGGCGGTTGCTCGCAAATATTTGATTCTCGTGAAGTTGACGCCGTATAAATATTCATTTCCCCTTCCGGCTTTTGCATAAATATACATTTCCGCTTTCCTCCTTCCTGCTCGTCTTTTGTCGTGCTTTGTGTCGCCCGTTCCGGTGTTCTCCGTCGCGGTTTTTGTGCCGTCGAGGGTATGCCATTTTGTTTCTTTTAAGTATAATTCGCGGTGTATTCTCGAAAAAAATGTGTAAGTTTGCATTTGAACAAAATCAAAAAAAGAGACAATGGCAAAAGTATATGAGTTTCTGGCCGACGGCTTCGAGGAAGTTGAAGGCTTGGGTCCGGTTGACGTTCTGCGTCGCGGAGGAGTTGATATAAAGACTGTCAGCGTGACAGGTTCAGAGATGGTAAGCACGTCTCACGGAGTCACCGTGAAGGCCGACTTGCTGTTTGAGGATGTTGATTTTGCCGACGCCGACCTGCTTATGATGCCGGGCGGACTGCCAGGCTCAACCACGCTCGATGCTCACGAGGGACTGCACCGCGTGCTCAACGCGCACAATGAGGCCGGCAAGCTCATCGGAGCTATCTGCGCCGCACCTATGGTTCTCGGTCGTATGGGACTGCTCAAGGGCCGCCGCGCGACATGCTATCCGGGCTTCGACAAGTATCTCGAAGGTGCTGAGTACACCTCAGAGCTCGTAACCGTAGACGGCAATTTCGTGACCGGTAAGGGTCCGGCAGCCACACTGCCTTACTCTTACAAGCTGCTGTCACTGCTCGCAGGCGAGGACAAGGCTCACGAGGTGGCAGAAGGCATGGGCTTCTACTGGCGCTAATCTGCGCCTTGGCGTCGGACGGTGAAGCTATGATTGACTTCGCGGTCTGGCGCTTTTTGTTTTCTTACAGGTAAACGACAAACAACCTATAACGATGGATTACGTCATAATAGTTGCAGGCGGCAAGGGCCTGCGTATGGGCAGCGACGTGCCTAAGCAATTTCTGCCCGTCGGCGGTGTGCCCGTTCTGATGCGCACCATAAGCCGCTTTGCCGAGGCCGTTCCGGGTGTGGGCATCATTCTCGTGCTGCCCGAGAGCCAGCACGGCTACTGGGACAGTCTCTGCCGCGAGCACTCTTTCGCCGTCAGCCACACCGTGGTGAACGGTGGCGACACACGTTTCGCCTCGTCGCGCAACGGGCTTATGGCCATTCCTGCCGACGCGCAGGGGCTTGTTGGCATACACGACGGTGTGCGTCCGTTTGTGTCGGCAGATGTGATACGCCGCTGCTACGACGCCGCGCGCTCTCACGGGGCAGCCATTCCCGTGATGCCCGTGACCGACACGCTCCGCCTTGTCAGCCCTGACGGCGGCGGACACAACGTGTTGCGCAGCGACTATCGGGTGGTGCAGACACCGCAGGTGTTCGACATCAGTCTCGCCCGCCGCGCCTTCGACCGTCCTTACAGCGAGTCGTTCACCGACGATGCTTCAGTGGTGGAGGCCGCCGGCCACCGTGTGACAATGGTGGAGGGCAACCGCGAGAACATAAAGCTCACCACACCGTTCGACCTTAAAATAGCTGAATCACTCTTAAACACCCGTAATTGAACGATATATTCGGCCAGGACATAAAATTCCTGCCAGGTGTCGGCCCGCGACGCAGGGACATTCTGGAAAAGGATATCAATGTCACCACGTGGGGACAGATGCTCGAATATTATCCCTACAAATATGTTGACCGCAGCCGCATTTACAGCATCCGCGAGCTGTCGGGCGACATGCCCTACGTGCAGATAAAGGGGCGGATACTCAGTTTCGAGGAGTTCGCCACCGGTCCGCGGCAGAAACGCATCGTCGCCCACTTCTCCGACGGAGTGGGGGTGGTGGATATCGTGTGGTTCAGAGGCGGACAATACATATATCAGCAATACAAGATTGGCGAGGAATATATAGTCTTCGGACGTCCCACCGTCTTCAACGGGCGATTCCAGTTCGCCCATCCCGACATAGACAAGGCATCGGAGCTCAACATCTCGCAGATGGGACTGCAACCTTATTACAGCACCACCGAGCGCATGAAGAAGAACGGACTTAACTCTCATGCCATAGAGAAGGTGGTGAAGGCGCTGCTCAACCGCATTCCCGACATTATCCCCGAGACGCTTCCGCCGTTCATCACCGGACCGCTGCATCTGGTGTCGCGCGACACGGCCGTGCGCAACATCCACTATCCGCACAGCATAGACGACATGCAGCGTGCGCGCCAGCGGCTCAAGTTTGAGGAACTGTTCTATGTCCAGCTCAACATAGTGCGCTACGTGAGCGACCGCCGCCGTCGCTACCGGGGCTACATCTTCAGACGCTCCGGCGACTTGCTGCGCACGTTCTTTTATGAGCATCTGCCGTTCCCGCTCACTGGAGCGCAGAAGCGGGTGATGCACGAGATACACGACGACATGCGTTCGGGCGAGCAGATGAACCGTCTGCTGCAGGGCGATGTGGGTTCGGGCAAGACGCTCGTGGCACTCATGGCCATGCTCATAGCCGTGGGCAACGGCTATCAGGCGTGCATCATGGCTCCGACAGAGATTCTCGCCGAACAGCATCTGGACACCATACGCCATTTCCTGGGCGACATGAACGTGAGGGTGGAGCTGCTCACCGGAACAGTCAAGGGACGTCGGCGCCGCGATGTGCTCGAGGGTCTGGTGTCGGGAAAGGTGGATATACTCGTGGGCACTCACGCCGTGGTGGAGGACTCTGTGCGCTTCTCGCGCCTCGGACTGGCCGTGATAGACGAGCAGCACCGATTCGGAGTGGCGCAGCGCGCACGTCTCTGGCGCAAGAGCATCAACCCGCCCCACGTGCTCGTGATGACTGCCACGCCCATTCCCCGCACCCTTGCCATGACCATATACGGCGATCTCGACGTGAGCGTCATCGACGAGCTGCCGCCCGGCCGCAAGCCTGTGTGCACCATACATAAGTATGACAACCAGACCGTGAGCCTCTACGACGGCATACGCAAACAGATAAAGGCAGGACGGCAGGTCTATTTCGTGTTCCCCGTGATAAGCGAGAGCGAGAAGAGCGACCTCAAGAATCTGGAGGACGGATACACAGCCCTGTGCGACATATTCCCCGAGTGCAGGCTGAGCAAGGTGCACGGCCGCATGAAACCTGCCGAGAAGGATGCGGAGATGAGACGCTTCATAAGCGGCGAGACGCAGATTCTCGTGGCCACAACCGTGATTGAGGTGGGCGTGAACGTGCCCAACGCGTCGGTCATGGTCATACTCGACGCCCAGCGTTTCGGTCTGTCGCAGCTCCATCAGTTGCGTGGCAGGGTGGGGCGCGGAGCCGACCAGAGCTACTGCATACTCGTCACCGGCTACAAGCTCTCTGCAGAGACACGCAAGCGCATCGACATCATGTGTCAGACAAACGACGGATTCCGTATAGCCGAGGCCGACCTCAAGCTGCGCGGACCCGGCGACTTGGAGGGCACACAGCAGAGCGGTGTGGCTTTCGACCTGAAGATTGCCGACATTGCCCGCGACGGTCAGCTCGTGCAGTTGGCCCGCGACGAGGCGCAGAAAATCATCGAGGCCGACCCCAACTGTGAGAAACCCGAATTCGGAATGTTGTGGCGGAGGCTTGCCGAACTGCGCGACACCAACATCAACATCAACTGGGGCGCGATAAGCTGACGCTTCACGGTGTGCACGAATGACGGCAAAATTGGTCCGAACGTCATATGCGCAAAGGCGGCACTTCTGTTAATAAATGGCTGATTTATAGTTTGTTTGCAAAAAAATAGATAAAATCTGTTAAACCGCGCCTTATTCTGAAAAAATTCCTGTACATTTGTGATGTTTTTAAATTTTGTGTACAATTTATTGTCCATTATATACCTTTTGAAGGAATAAGTCGTTTATTCCATGTTGATATTGGACTTCTAAAAAAATAAGATTTTGAGAAGATTTGTTAAAACATTATTTATAGGCGCACTATTTGCTATTTCGGCAACGCAAGTCATGGGACAGGACCTTCTTGCCAGACAAGCTCCCATCGACAGAAAAATGAAAGCAGTGGATACGATCATGTTGAGAAATATCGCAGCCAGAGAGGAAATGGAATCTCCGGCAGCCAAGCTCTATGATGATTGGGACAACAAATACGCTCACCGCGCAACCGAAATGCCCGACCGCTACCGCATCGACCTGCGCCATTTCTGTATGCCTACGCCGAGCCGGGTGGTGACAAGCAACTTCGGATGGCGCTGGGGACGCAACCACAAGGGACTTGACATAAAGGTTTATATAGGCGACACCATTCGTGCTGCGTTCAGCGGCAAGGTGCGCATCGTGAGATATGAGCGCGGTGGTTATGGCAATTATGTTGTGATACGTCACAACAACGGACTGGAGACAATCTACGCGCACATGTCTAAAAACCTTGTTAAGGAGAACCAGTTGGTTCGTGCCGGCGAAGCCATAGGACTTGGAGGAAACACCGGACGCAGCACAGGTTCGCATCTGCACTTCGAGACACGTCTTTGCGGAGTGGCGCTCAATCCGGCGCTGATGTTCGACTTCCGCGAGCAGGATGTCACAGGCGATTATTATGTTTACAACAAGGATACTTATGAAGAGGAATCACGCGAGGCCACACGTCTCCGTGGAAAGATAGGCAACGGTGGATATACCGATGATGAGGTGAAAGGCATCGACAACAGCGAGAAGAATTCGAAGTTCGAGGGCAAGGTGCTTTATCATAAGGTGGCATCGGGAGAGACTCTTGAGAGCATCGCAAGAAAGTATGGCGTCTCGGTGGATGAGATTTGCCGACTCAACCGCATACGCAAGACAATGCGTATCCGTGCCGGACAGATACTCAGATATTCTTGATCTGTAAATACGCAACTGAGAATAGTTATAGATAATCAGAATACTTTGGGAATGGATGCCAGTGATGGTACATTCCCATTTTTGTTTTTCCGGACTGTAGGTCTTTGCTCTGTGCGGCGGGGGTCGGCGTAATTGTGCTATGCCTGTGAACAGCATCCGGACATATTATTATATATTATGGCATGAGAAAACTTATATTGATAATTTTCGTTTTCAGCGCTTTACCGCTGTGTGCACAGAATAAAAGCTATCACGGCGACGGCATTGACGACTATCTGCGCTTCGTTCCGCTGGTCTCGACATACGCTCTGAAGGTGTCGGGAGTGGAGAGTGCGAGTTCGTGGAAACGTCTTGTGGTGAACACGGCTACGTCGTGTGCCCTGACGGTAGGAGTGACGTGGGCGCTGAAATCGGTTGTGAAGGACAGGCGGCCTGACGGTACAGGCAACGACGCTTTCCCCTCGGGACATACTTCTTTCGCCTTTGCCGGAGCCACAATCCTGCATAAGGAGTATGGCAAGGTGTCGCCGTGGATAAGCGTTGCGGGCTATGGCGTGGCCACGCTGACGGCTGTCGATCGTGTGCGCCGCCACCGTCATGAGTGGGACGACGTGCTGGCGGGTGCCGCCATCGGTGTACTTGCCACAGAGGCGGGCTATCGTCTGGGCGACCTCATCACGGGCGAGCACAGCCGCTATTCGGTAGGTGTGAGTCCGGAAGGCGTAACGGTGTGTGTGCAGTTGTAATCAATGCTCTTGCACGCAGCATCATTTATCGGTGCATAAACTTGCCTGAAAATGTGCGTGTTTTCGATTTTTTTGTGTAAGTTTGCGTATATCAAACAATCAATGCCGGCTCACCCGACGGTCGGCAACCTTTGACCGCCGGTATGTTGGCAAAAATAAGTAGCGCAAATTAACCAATCGAAAACCATATGAAACTGAAATTCAATATCGAATACAACACGGTCTCGGGAGAGGAACTCATGCTGAACATCCTCGTCGAGGGCGAAGGCAGAAATCATGAGCCGCGTGTCTATCGCATGGCGGCTGCCGACAACTGTCATTGGAGCTGCACTCTCGAGAACTTCCATTCGGAAAGTCATCCCGTGATAGATTATTATTATAGTGTGAGCTGTGGGGGACATGTGACTCGGCGCGAGTGGTTGCTGTATTCTCACAGGCTCGAGTTCTCGGTGCTGAAAGCAACGTCTTACGAGATCAACGACATGTGGATGGACATGCCGGCTGCCTCGTGGCTCTACTCGTCGGCTTTTTCGTTTTGTGTGAACCACGCTCACCTGCAGATGCCTTCGCACACCGATTACGGCTCGGTGGTGCGTCTTGTGGTTCATGCTCCGCAGTTGCGTGAGGGCGAGCATCTTGTCATTACCGGCAATCATGAGGCTCTCGGCATGTGGAATGTGGCCGGGGGAGTGCGCATGTCCGAGCATCTCGTAAACGAATGGATGGTGGATCTCGACGCGGCAATCTTCTCCGAGAAGGCTGTCGAATTCAAGTTCGCAGCCGTGAACGATGCCGACAACAGCATCATTTTATGGGAAAAGGGCAACAACCGAGTGTTCCGCATGTCGTTGATACGTCCGGGAGAGGTGAAGGCTTATTGTCTGCGCAACGCTGATTTCGACATGGCGCCGTGCCGCATTGCCGGTACGCTTGTGCCGGTTTTCTCGTTGCGGTCGGAGAAAAGTTTCGGAGTGGGCGACTTCGGCGACCTGAAGAAGATGGTGGACTGGGTGGCCCGTACCGGTCAGAGAGTGTTGCAGATATTGCCGGTGAACGATACCACGACCACGCATACATGGAAAGACTCTTATCCTTACAGCTGCATAAGCGTCTTCGCGCTCCATCCTCAGTACATCGACTTGTCGCGTCTGTCGCCTATTGCCAATAAGGCGGTCAGACTGAAATACGAATCCTTGCGCGAGGAACTCAACGCCCTGCCTGCCATCGACTATGAGCGCGTGGGCAAGGCAAAGCTGGAATACACACAGATACTCTATAAACAGGAGGGCAAAAAGGTGCTTGCTAAGCCGTCGTTTGCCGATTTCTTTGAGGAAAACAGCTATTGGCTTGTGCCTTATGCGCGCTATTGCAGTCTGCGCGACAGTTACGGTACGGCAGAGTTTTCGCTATGGCTGGAGCACAACCACTGGGACGAGAGTGAGCGTAAAGCGCTTTCCGACCCGAAGAACGAGATGTTCCAGAACGTGGCGTTCTATTATTATGTACAGTTCATATTGTACACACAGTTGCGCGATGTGCACGATTATGCCGTCCTGCAGGGCGTCGTTCTGAAAGGCGACATACCTATCGGAGTGAACCGCAACGGCTGCGACGTATGGCAGGAACCTGAATATTTCAACCTCAACGGACAGGCGGGAGCACCGCCAGACGCCTTCTCTGACAACGGACAGAACTGGGGATTCCCCACGTACAACTGGCCGCGGATGCTTGACGACGGCTGTCGCTGGTGGGTGAGACGACTCCGCCACATGTCGGCTTTCTTCGATGCGTATCGCATAGACCACGTTCTCGGCTTCTTCCGTATATGGGAGATACCCGTCGGAGCGGTGGATGCGCGCATCGGTCATTTCTCTCCGGCACTCGGACTGACGCGTGAGGAGATAGAGGCATACGGTCTTCACTTCCGCGAGCAGCTCTTTGTCGAGCCGTTCATCACCAAGAATGTCGTGGCCGACGTGTTCGGAAATCAGGCCGAGAAAGTGGAAAACACTTATCTGGAACATTCGCACAGCGACGTATATCGTCTGAAACCGGAATATGCCACGCAACGTCTTATATACGCAGCGTTCGAAGGCCGCACGTCGGCCGACGACATGACAGTGCGCGACGGACTATGCTCGCTCGTTACGGGAGTGCTTTTCGTGCGCGACCATCAGGATCCGCAGAAGTTCCATCCACGCATCTCCGCGCAGTTCGATTATGCTTATAAGGCACTCGGAGAGACCGACCGTAAAGCCTTCAACCGGCTTTATGACGATTATTTCTACCGTCGAAACAATCAGTTCTGGTATCGTGAGGCTATGAAGAAACTGCCGATCATTACGCAGGCCACGCACATGTTGCCTTGTGCGGAAGACCTCGGCATGGTGCCGGAATGTGTGGCATGGGTGATGGACGAGTTGCGCATACTCAGTCTGGAGTTGCAGACCATGCCGAAACAATGGGGCGAACGCTTTGCAAATCTCGACCGTTTCCCTTACCGTTCGGTTTGCACCATATCCACGCATGACACTGCCACGATGCGTCAGTGGTGGGATGAAGACCGCGAACGCACCAAATATTATTACAATGTGATGCTCGGCATGCACGGTGAGGCTCCTCATCCCATGCCGGGATGGCTGGCACGCGAGATCATCGGGCGCCACATGGCGTGTCCGTCTATGATATGTGTCATTGCCATACAGGACTGGATGGCTATTGACGAGCGTCTGCGTCGTCCGGATGCCAACGCCGAACGGGTGAATGTTCCTGCCAATCCGCATCATTACTGGCGCTATCGTATGCACGTGAATGTGGAAGATCTGATTACCGACATCAGTTTCTGTAAGAACGTGAAGGACCTCGTTGTGCAGGGCGGACGCAGTTGATGTGTCTTAAGATGTGTTTTTTAATTCGATGAATATCGTTTTTCCATCCGATGAATTACGTCATACCATACAATGATTCACGTCATTCCACTCGATGAACACCGCTTTTCCATTCCATTGGAAGTTGGAATTCATCCTGTGGAAAGACAGAAACCGTCATGTGGAACGCATAAAATCAATATTCAATAAATGATATATCATCAAGCGAAAAGTATATTATAAAGAGATTCTTATTGAAATAAAGTCACACGAAATGAATATGATAAAACGAGTTTTTTTGTTATTATGTATTGTCGCCGCAGCGTTTTCACTGCCGGCTGATGCCTCGCGGCCATACTCACCGAAGTCGAAAAAGGTGAAGGCGGCGATGAAGTCGGCCATGAACAGCATTTCAGTGGAGGCGGCGAGAGCTCACATCGGTTTCCTCGCCTCCGACTGCTTGCAGGGACGTAAGGCCGGAGAGAACGGCTCGCGCGTTGCTGCCGCATACATCGAATCAATGCTCCGGCAGTACGGCATACGTCCTTTAAACGCCGAATACAGGCAACCTTTTGATATTACATTGAAATTCACGTGGAAGAAAGACAGTATCAATATGAAGCTGGCGAACGTTATCGGAATGATACCCGGCCGCAAATCGGACGAGTATGTCATCGTAGGAGCTCACTTCGACCACGTCGGCATAGGCACGCCCGTTGACGGTGACTCCATATACAACGGCGCCGACGACAATGCTTCGGGTGTGAGTGCGGCGTTGCAGATAGCCCGCGCGTTTGCCGAAAGCGGCATACAGCCGGAGCGCAATGTGATTTTCGCTTTCTGGGACGGTGAGGAACTCGGACTGCACGGCTCTGCTTATTTTGTCCGTACGTGTCCTTTCCTCGATAAAATAAAAGGCTATCTCAACTTCGACATGATAGGACGCAATAACAAACCGGACATTCCGCAGTATGTGGTTTACTTCTATTCTGACACGAAACCGGTGTTCGGCGAGTGGCTCAAGCACGACATCGCCGAGTACGGACTGCGTCTCATTCCCGATTACAGGCCGTCGGACAAGTCTATCGGAGGCAGCGACAATGTGTCGTTCGCACGTAAGGACATACCGATTATATGGTATCACACAGACGGTCATCCCGATTATCACAAACCTGGCGACGAGGCTCTGCGCATAAATTATGACAAGGTGATGAACATAACGCGCGCCGCATTCCTCAATCTTTGGAATCTTGCCAATATGGAGAACTATTGAACGACCGTGCATACGGCGCACACTGCATGTCTGACACATAGAAAACGCACGCTACAAGAGCATTTCCTGTAGCGTGCGTTTCTGTTTATTACGTTATGATTGACGTCGTTCCGGCTTATGATTATGATCTTATGATGTGCCGTCTGTCATGTCCTTTCAAGACGATATTGCGTTTATCCCGTTGCGGAATGGGCTTTTCCGGCCTGCGAAACGCATCATATAAAGCCACTAAATTGGCTCAATAGAGCAGCATAAGACCTGCAAACGCAGCCCAGCCAATCATCTTTATAGGATTTATCTTCATCACTTTCGTGCCGATATAAGTTGCCACGAACAGCCAGACACTTATCCAGAACTGCCACGGATTCTCATCCACCGACGAGAAGTTTTCCTTTGTCATAAGCATCAGCGCGGCTGCTCCGAGCATTCCCACCACTGCCGGGCGAAGTCCGCTGAACACATCCTGCACCGGCTGAGTATGCATATACTTCAGGAACAGCTTGCATATAAGTATCATAAGTATTAGCGACGGCAGTACGAGTGCGAACGTCGCGGTGGCGCTTCCCAGCACAGCCATGCCCTCGCTGAAGCCTGCGTTGTGCACGGCGGTGTATCCGCAGTAAGTGGCGGAGTTTATTCCGATAGGTCCGGGAGTCATCTGACTGATGGCGACAATGTTTGTAAATTCTGCCGAAGTGAGCCATTGGTGTCTCACCACCGTCTCGGTCTGTATGAGCGAGAGCATTCCGTAACCTCCTCCGAAGCCGAAGAGACCTATCTGAAAGAATGTTATGAACAGTTGTAAGAATATCATTCCGTTGGTTTTAACAGTTTTCCGTAAAGATAGCCGCCAAGTCCTGCAGCAATGATTATGTATATTGGATTTACTCCTATCTGCCAGATGAGCAGTGCGCTGACTATCGGAATCCAGCAGTTCGTTATCGTTATGTTGGCGCTTTTGGCCAGGCTGAACGTAGGAGCGGCGATGAGTGCCACCACAGCCGGTCTGATGCCGCGGAATATTGCCTCCACCGTGGCATTGTCCTCAAAGCGTTTGAAGAACATGGCTATGAGCAGAATGATGATGAACGAAGGCAGGGCCGTGCCGAGACTAGTGCACAGCGCGCCTCTCAGCTTGCGCAGTTTGTAGCCTATGAATATGCTCACGTTGATGGCAAACACTCCGGGACAGCTCTGCGCAATGGCTATGAGGTCGAGAAACTCTTCCTTTTTTATCCATTTGTATTTGTCAACCACCTCTGCCTCAATGATAGGAATCATGGCGTATCCGCCTCCCAGCGTGAACGCGCCTATCTTGAAGAATGTCTTGAATGACTGTATATAAATGTTCGACATGTCTTGAATAGTTGTTCTGTGTCGTCTTTTCTGTTGTATGTGAAGGCTCTTGTGGCGTTGCATGACAGCCGTTGTCGTCGTGTGTCAGTCGGCCTTCCGTCTTTAGGGCAAGAAACAGGAACGTGGCCTGCCCTTGTGCTTTCGGGCGGTGTGTGCACGTTCCTGTTTCCTTATAGTGTGCTGAATAATCAGTGCTTCTCAATCCACTTGCGTGCGTTTACGAACGCTTCGATCCACGGTGTAACCTCGTCGTCGCGGTGGTCTGCCGGATACCATGCGTTCTGCCATGGGAAGATGGCGCGCTCCAGGTGAGGCATCATTGCCACGTGACGTCCGTCTGCCGAGCAGATACCAGCCACGTCGTAGTCTGAACCGTTCGGGTTGGCTGGATAGCCGCTGTAGTTGTATTTGGCAACGATGTTGTATTTGTCCTCAGACTCAGGCAGAGAGAACTTGCCCTCTCCGTGAGCCACCCATATGCCGAGCTTGCTTCCACTGAGCGAACCGAACATTACGCTGTTGTTCTGCGGTATCTTAACGCCGAGGAACGCGCTCTCAAACTTGTGCGAGTCGTTGTGGAGCATGCGTGCACGTTTGGTGTGCTCAGGATTGATGAGGTTGAGTTCAACCATCAGCTGGCAACCGTTGCAGATGCCGAGCGACAGAGTGTCCTTGCGTGCATAGAACTTGTCGAGCGCCTCTTTGGCCTTAGGATTGAAGAGGAATGCTCCTGCCCATCCTTTGGCAGAGCCGAGAACGTCGGAGTTGGAGAATCCTCCGCAGAACACAATCATGTTGATGTCCTCGAGTGTCTCGCGTCCGCTGATGAGGTCGGTCATCATCACATCCTTCACGTCGAAGCCGGCCAGATAGAGCGAGTAAGCCATTTCGCGCTCGCCGTTGGTTCCCTTCTCACGTATGATGGCAGCCTTGATGCCTGTGCGCTCGCGGCGGTCGGCAGATATGCCGTAGCTCTCAAGAGTGCCCTTGAAGCCGTCGTTGAACTTGATTTCCAACGGTTGCTTCTTATAGTTGTCGCGTCTCTGCTCTGCGCAACCGTTGAAGCTCTGCTTGCGGTCGAGCAGGTAAGAAGTGTGATACCACACGTCGCGCAGCGCGTCGATGTCGAATGTATGTTCGAAGTCGCCCTTCTTTATGACGATGGTGCGGGTCTTTGGCGTAGGATAACCTATCTTGGCATATCCTATTCCCTCCTCGTCCATGAACTTGGCGAACTCTTCCTTGTGCTTGTCGGATACCTGAACGATAACGCCCGGGTTCTCTGAGAGCAGCAGTTTCACGATGTCGTCGTCCTGTATGTCGTGCAGGTTGATGTGCATACCGCCCTCGGTGTTGGCGAAACACATTTCAAGCAGCGTGGTGATGAGACCACCGGCGCTGATGTCGTGACCTGCCATTATCCATCCTTTGGCTATCATCTGCTGTACAGCCTCGAAGCATCCTGCGAAATATTCGGGGTTCTTCACCGTCGGAACATCGTCGCCCACCTTGCCAAGACTCTGTGCGAAGGCGCTTCCTCCGAGTCTCTGTTTGTCGAAAGAGAAGTCGATGTGATAGAGTGAAGAGTTCTTGTCGTTCACAACAACTGGCGAAACCACCTTGCGAACGTCGCTCACCTCGCCTCCGGCACTCACGATGACGGTTCCCGGAGATATGATCTTCTCGCCGCCGGGATACTGCTGTGTCATAGACAGAGAGTCTTTTCCGGTCGGTACGTTCACCTGAAGCGCGATGCAGAAATCGCTCAACGCTCTCACGGCGCTGTAAAGACGTGCGTCCTCACCCTTCTGCGAGCGGCACGGCCACATCCAGTTGGCAGAGAGTGAGAGGCTCTTCAGTCCTTCGCTCAGCGGTGCCCATACGATGTTGGTCAGTGCTTCGGCAACTGAGAGCACACTGCCTGCCTCAGGCGAAGCCAGTCCTGCCTGCGGTGCATGACCCAGAGCTGTGGCTATGCCTTTGCGTCCGCGGTAGTCCAGAGCAACCACTCCGCAGTCGCTCAACGGCAGCTGCAGGCGTCCCTGACACTGCTGACGTGCAATCTTACCGGTCACGGAGCGGTCCACCTTGTTTGTGAGCCAGTCTTTGCAAGCCACTGCTTCGAGCTGTAATACGTTGCTCACGTATTCGTCGAGTTTCTCAGGCTGCTTTGTCACGTCGCAGTAATCAGCGTCGGCATAATGACGCTCCACAGTCTCGTCCTTCATTATAGTCTTGGGCGAGTGGCCGAACATCTGTGCCACGTCGAGGTCGAACGGACGTACACCGTCGCCCTGTACGAATGAGAAGTGAGCGTCGCCTGTCGTCTCACCTACAACATATAGCGGGGCGCGCTCGCGCTCGGCAATCTTGCGTACGTGCTCAATGTGCTTCTCGTCGATGAGCAGTCCCATGCGCTCCTGGCTCTCGTTGGCTATTATCTCTTTAGCCGACAGCGTCTTGTCGCCTATCGGCAGCTTAGTCATGTCAATCTCTCCACCGCACTCTTCTACGAGCTCAGACAGACAGTTGAGGTGTCCTGCCGAACCGTGGTCGTGTATGCTGACAACCGGATTGTTGTCTTCCTCGCACAGAGCACGCACCAGGTTGTATGCACGCTTCTGCATCTCAGGGTTGGCACGCTGCACGGCGTTCAGCTCGATACCGTTTGAGTAGCGGCCGGTATCGACAGAAGAAACCGAGCCACCGCCCAGACCGATGCGGTAGTTGTCGCCACCTACGACAACAATCTTGTTGCCTTTCTGCGGCTCTTTCTTCAGACAGTCGCGGCGTGTTCCGTAACCCACACCTCCGGCGAGCATTATAACCTTGTCGTAGGCGTACTTCTCTTCGCCCTCCTTATGCTCGAAGGTGAGTACCGAACCGCAGATAAGCGGCTGACCGAACTTGTTACCGAAGTCGCTCGCACCGTTGGATGCCTTTATCAATATCTGCTCCGGAGTCTGATACAGCCACTTGCGCACCGGCAGGATTTTCTCCCATTCGTGAGCCATGTTGCCGTCGGCGTTGCTTTCAGAGCGCGGATATGCAGTCATGTATACCGCTGTTCCGGCGATAGGCCATGAGCCTGTACCGCCTCCCATACGGTCGCGAATCTCACCACCCGTACCTGTTGCGGCACCGTTGAACGGCTCTACGGTTGTCGGGAAGTTGTGGGTCTCGGCCTTGAGCGAGATGACACTCTCGATGTCTTTTACGCGGAAGTAGTCGGATGTTGACTGATCCTCCGGCGCAAACTGCTCCACAACCGGTCCCTGTGCGAAAGCCACGTTGTCCTTGTAGGCTGAAATAATCTTATTGGGGTTCTCCTTTGTCGTCTTCTTGATCATAGCGAAGAGGCTCGATTCCATCTCCTTGCCGTCGATGATGAATGTTCCTCCGAATATCTTGTGGCGGCAGTGCTCAGAGTTTATCTGCGCGAATCCGAATATCTCGGAGTCGGTCAGCGGTCTGTTGAGCTGTGCCTCGATCTTGTGCAGATACTCTATCTCCTCGGGCGAAAGCGCGAGTCCCTCCTGCTCGTTGTATTCCTCAAGATTCTCCACGTGCTTTATCGGTTCCGGCTCGTGGTTCACGGTGAATATGTCCTGGTTGAGTCCGTTGTACATGCGTTGCAGCATCGGGTCGTGCTCAGCGTCCTCGCTCTCGACCGGGAAGAACTCTTCTATACGAGAAATGCCGTGAAGATTCATGTTTTGTGTAATCTCTACGGCATTCGTACTCCAAGGAGTGATCATCTCGCGGCGCGGACCCACGAAGTATCCTTCCACCGTTTCGCCCTCGATGAGCGTAGCGTCACCATAGAGCCAACTAAGTTCGTTGATTTCGTCTTTACTGAGCTGATGGTCAACATCTGTTGCTATCACGCTCTGTTGGGGAGTCTTGAAAAAGAGAATCATGATTTATAATGTTTTGTTTCGTTTTGTTCTGTGTCGTCACGTCATACTCTTGCCACAGTGCGACAGGCAATGGCAGGCGTCATTCGCATCATTACGTTTGGTGAAAACTCTTTGTAGAGGTTTTCCTGTTGCAAGGATAGTGCAGACAATGCAATAAGAAATCGTTCTTAAATTGCCGAGTGCAGCTTATCTTCTGCAAAGATAATATGCAAACGAGTGCAATATAGAATTTATTCTTAAATTGCCGAGTGCAGCTTATCTTCTGCAAAGATAATGCAAACGAGTGCAATAAGAATTTATTCTTAAATTGCTGAGTGCAGCTTATCTTCTGCAAAGATACACCAATTTTCTGATATTTTATTGAAAAACCAAAGCATATATTTCATTTATGTGTCCATAAATGGCTTTATGCGGCGTTGCGTCGGTATGAAATGTAGTCAATGGATTATGAAGAC
>ULRG01012506.1_pt1 | contig 22430 bp, 16 predicted proteins | sample 1955211 | NCBI WGS metagenome assembly ULRG01 (sample SAMEA4835676, study PRJEB28245) | human gut metagenome | biome: gut microbiome; material: fecal sample | place: Denmark | collected 2008
AGAGAGTTCTATCAGTGTGACGCCGATGTTGTAGGTTCCGATTCGTTACTTAATGAAGTGGAGCTTATGCAGATGGTTGATACTGTTTTTGAGCGTCTTGGCGTTCGTGTTGTCATCAAGATAAACAACCGTAAGATTCTTGCCGGCATAGCCGAAGTGATAGGGCAGGCAGATAAGATTGTCGATATAACCGTCGCTATAGACAAACTCGATAAGATTGGTGTGGATGGAGTAAATGCGGAACTGCGCGATTGCGGCATTCCTGACGATGCGATAGAGAAACTCCAGCCTATAATCAATATGAGCGGTACCAATGAATCGAAGCTGGACGTTATAAGCAACGTGCTTTCATCGTCTGAGACAGGACTGAAAGGCGTTGATGAAGTAAGATACATTCTTGACAAGCTCAAGTTGTGTAATCTTAAGAACGAGGTGCAATTGGATCTTACCCTCGCACGCGGTCTCAACTATTATACCGGTGCAATTTTCGAGGTGAAGGCTCTCGATTTCCCGATAGGCAGCATTTCCGGTGGTGGCCGTTACGACAATCTTACCGGAATATTCGGTATGCCGGGCCTCAGTGGAGTAGGCATATCTTTCGGCGCAGACAGAATATATGATGTGCTGAATGGTTTGAATCTTTATCCGGAGGAAGCCATGAATTCCACACAGTTGCTGTTTATCAATTTCGGAGAAACCGAGACAGCTTATTGTATGCCGCTTGTACAGAAATGTCGTCAGGCAGGCATCGCCACCGAAATGTATCCGGACTCGTGCAAGATGAAGAAACAGATGAATTATGCCAATGCAAAGGGTATTGCTTACGTTGCTCTTGCCGGTGAAAGCGAAATTGCCGAGGGCTTGGTAACTGTTAAGGATATGAAGACTGGCGAGCAGAAGAAGGTTAGCCCTGATGAGCTTATCTCTGTCGTGGCAGGCTGAATGTAGCAGTTATTTTTAAGACAAAAATTTTATATACATAATAGACCTATGTGTCGTCACTATGCGTCCCGATATTTATTATTGGTACGGATATGACGGCACATAAGTTTTTTATATCGTATTCTTGTATTTTGCCATCATCTTATAAAAATTAAAATCAGTGAGGCTAAACCATTTGATATACAAAATATTTTTATAACTTTGCTTACAGTGGTTATAGCAATTATTGTTCGTTATTCTTTTTATCTCAATACTATAAAGACACGACAATTTCTGCTAATATATTAACTTACAGATATTTAATATTCATAGAACCTACGTTATAATATATGAGTGGAGAAGATTTGCAGAGACAAACATCTGTCAATATACAGGAGAAGGCCAACCTTATATGGTCCATTGCCGATAAACTGGTAGGCTTATACAAACCGCATGAATACGGAAGTGTGATTCTGCCTATGTGTGTCATCAAGCGTTTTGAAGACACGTTGGCTCCTACCAAGGATGCCGTCATCAAGATGAACGAGGATCTTGATGCCAAGGGAATCACCGTAAAGAAAGGTTTCCTTGAGGCGGCGGCCAAGCAGCATTTCTACAATACCAGCAAGTTTACTTTCGACATCTTGCTGGCCGATCCCGACAATATCAAGGACAACTTCGAGAACTACCTGAATCATTTCTCGGAGAATGTGATTGACATCATCGACCGTATGGACTTCTACAATGAGATCAAGAAGCTGGACGATAACAACCGTCTTTATCTGGTCATCAAGGAGTTCTGTTCAGCCAAGGCTTATCTGGGAGCCGATGTGGTTTCGGCGGTAGACATGGGCTATATCTTTGAGGAACTGGTGCGGAAATTCTCGGAGTCATACAACGACCAGGCCGGAGCGCACTTCACGGCGCGCGACATCATCTACCTAATGGGCGAACTGCTCGTGGGCGACCATGAGCAGGAGATGAGGGACGAAGGCATCGTGGCCTCCATCTACGACATGGCGATGGGTACCAGTCAGATGCTGGCCTGTCTGGATGAGCGGTTCCGCAAGATTGATCCCGAGGCGGAGATCACCTGCTACGGTCAGGAGCTCAATCCGCAGACCTATGGCATCGCCAAGGCCGATATGCTGATCAAGGGCGGCAATGCCGACAACATGCGTTTGGGCGATACGCTGGGCGATGATCAGTTCAAGGGCTACCAGTTCGACTATATCATATCCAATCCGCCCTTTGGCATCGACTGGCAGGCATCCGAGAAGCGTGTCAAGGCAGAGCACGAGCTGGGTGAGGCCGGACGCTTTGCACCGGGACTGCCGGCCAAGGGCGACGGACAGATGCTGTTCATGCTCAATGGAGTGGCCAAGCTGAAGGAAGACGGCCGTATGGCCATCATCCAGAACGGTTCTCCTCTGTTTAAGGGGGATGCCGGAAGCGGCGAGAGTGAAATCCGCGGCTATCTGCTGGAGCACGACTGGCTGGAGGCCATTGTCCAGCTGCCCAACGACCTGTTCTATAACACCGGTATTGCCACCTATATCTGGGTCGTTTCCAAAAGCAAGTCCGAGGAGCGTATCGGCAAAGTACAGCTTATTGATGCCAGCCAATGTTTTGAGAAGTTGCGCAAGCCGCTCGGCAACAAGCGTGTGGAGATTACCACAGCCTGCCGCGAACTGATCATGCAGGCTTATCACGACTTCACCAACTGGGAATATACTTCCGAAGATAATCCGGAACTGAAGGTTGAGAGCAAGATCAAGGATGTGGAGGACTTCAAGTTTACGAAACTCATCATCAACCGTCCGCTCCGTTTGGAATATAAGGATATTCATTTCGATGAGACTGCTGCAGAGGATTATAAGGAAGCGGACCGCGACTTGCTGAAAAAAGTAGCAACCTATTGGGAAGACAATATGCCGGCAGGACAAGCGGGAATCCCGGACTTGACTTTCTTTTCGGAGTTGAAGAAGGCCAAGATAAAAGTGCCGCAGGGAAAGGTGGCTCTGCTGAGAAACTATTTCGGCAAGCGTAATGCCGACATGTCGGAAGCATACGTAAAACCCACAGATGCGAATAGCGGGTTCGCACCCGATCCGGAACTGAAGGACAGCGAGATCATCCCGTGGAAAGAGGACATCGCGGAATATCTGGACAAGAATGTACGTCCGTATGCTCCCGACTTCTGGTATAATGAGGCAGACAGCAAGATCGGTTATGAAATACCGTTTACGCGCGAGTTCTATAAATACACACCGCTGACGCCAAGTTCCGTAATCTTCGAAGAACTGAAAGAGCTGGAGGAAAGAGAATCGGAATTGCTGTCTAAGATTCTGGGGTAATATTATGGCCAAGATAAATAAGATATCCATCCGCTTCTTCAATGATCGGGAAGTACGTGCCATTTGGGATGACGAAAATTCCAAATGGTGGTTTTCCGTGCCCGATATTATAGGCGTGCTCAACGATCAGGATGATTATGCCAAGAACCGGAACTACTGGAAGTATCTGAAAAACAAGCTGAAGAAAGAACAAAACGAGTTGGTTAGTGCCACTAACCAACTGAAATTGATGGCTTCTGACGGAAAGCATTATATGACAGATGTGCTTGATAATTCTGGAGTTCTTTCTCTTGCTGCGTGTTTTCCTAATACGAAGGCTGCCCGGTTTGTGGAATGGTTTATCAATAGCGACGAGACGATAGACGGACGAAGCAAATCAAAGGCATACGCCTTGTTCGAAAGTAGTCTGATAGATAGCATGGAAGTGGGTACCGTGAAAGGCTTGCAGCAGATTCACGCTTATTTGTTTGGCGGACTATATGATTTTGCCGGACAGATACGCACGGTGAACATAGCCAAAGGCGGATTCCAGTTTGCCATGGCTCAGTATCTTCCGGACACATTGCGACAGATAGAACGAATGCCGGAGGCAAGTTTCGATGAGATCATAGACAAGTATGTGGAAATGAACATTGCCCATCCTTTCCGTGAGGGCAACGGGCGTGCCACCCGTATCTGGCTTGACCTGATGCTGAAGAAAAATCTTAAGGTTTGTGTGGACTGGAGCAATGTAGACAAGAAGTCTTATCTGGATGCGATGACGCACAGCGTAGCTAATGCTGATGAGCTGAAAGCACTTCTGCAACCTGCACTTACCGACAAGATTAACGATCGGGAAACCTTTATGAAAGGTATTGATTACTCATATTATTATGAACAGGAGGATTGAGGATTATGGAAAATAGATACGATAGATATAAAGATAGTGGGATTGCTTGGATTGGGGAGATACCGGAGCATTGGAATATTGGATATGTAGGTAAATTCCTAAACGAAGTAAACAATCGCAATACATCACAAAAAGAAACCAATACGTTACAATTTAAGATGGGAGAAATTGTCAGCAAAAGTGATGGAAATAGCAAATATAACCCAGAGTCAATAGAATCATATAATATAGTTTATCCTGGTACTATAATGATTAACGGTTTAAATTTGTCTTTTGACTTTGTCTCTCAGAGAGTAGGATTAGTTAAAGAGCGAGGAGCTATTACTTCAGCATATTTAGCAATGAAACCTAATGATAATTGTTCTCCTAATTATGTAACTTATTTATTTAAGTCATATGATTATAAAAAAGTTTTTCACTCTTTGGGTAAAGGATTAAGAGCTACACTAAATTATAATATTATCCGGAATGAATTAATTGTTTTACCTTCATTTCACGAGCAACAAACAATAGCCGCTTACCTTGACCAAAAATGTGGCGAGATAGACGAACTGATAACTTTGCAAGAGGAAATGATAACCAAACTGCAAAGCTACAAGCAATCTGTTATAACCGAAGCGGTAACCAAGGGTTTGGATAAAAATGTCCCTTTAAAAGATAGTGGTATTAAATGGATTGGGGAAATTCCAGAGCATTGGAGTATTATTTGTTTAAAACGCTTATGTAGAATAAGTACAGGAAATCAAGATACTCAGGATAGTATACCTGATGGAAAATATCCTTTTTTTGTACGTTCTCCTAAAGTCGAAAGAAGCAATAATTATACTTTTGAAGGACCTTCAATTTTAATGGCTGGTGATGGAGTAGGAGCTGGAAAAGTTTTTCATCTTGCAGATAACAAATTTGCATGTCATCAGCGTGTTTATTGTATAAACCAATTTAGTGTAATAGTAAATAGAATTTATTTATTTTATTATATGAGTTCATTATTTTATAATATAATAGATAGTGCAAACTCTAAATCAACCGTAGATTCTGTAAGATTACCAATGTTAGCGGAATTTCCGGTGTGTATTCCTTTGAAATACGAACAGCAAGCCATTGCCGATTACCTCGATCAAAAATGCAGCGAGATAGACGAGCTGATTTCCATCAAGCAACAGAAAATCGAGAAACTGAAGGAATACAAGAAATCTTTGATTTTCGAGTGCGTAACCGGAAAAAGAAAAGTGAGCTAATGTCAAGGTGCCACAGAAGAGAACTCAAAGAGCCATAATGGCACTTTGAAAAATCTCTTCTGCAAAAGCAGATGATTATCTGCTGCCACAACAAGAAAGAAAATCTGAAGAGTAAAGACAAACAAACCATGGATACCTCTGATTTGAAAGAAAAGAATTTTGAAGCCGATATAGAACGCTACCTGATCACGGAAGGCGGCTATGTCAAAGGCAACCAGGATACCTACGATAAGGAGCGGGCCATTGATATGCCGGTACTTATCTCCTTTATAGAAAAGACGCAGCCCAAGCAGTGGAAACGCTATGTAACCAAGTATGGCGACAAGGCGGAAAGACAGCTGTACCGCGTGTTTCAGGATGATGTGACGCGGTATGGCCTGATCTATGTGCTGCGCAAGGGAATCAGCGATGTGGGCATCAATATCCGGTTCTGTTATTTTGCTCCGGCTTCGTCGCTGAATGATGAACTGGTGGCCAATTACCATGCCAACATTCTTACGGTGACCCGCCAGTTTGCCTACTCCAAGCTGAACAGGAACACCATTGATATGGTGCTTTCGCTGAACGGTATTCCTGTTGTGGCCCTTGAACTGAAAAACCAGTTTACGGGGCAGAACGTGGAAGACTCCAAACGGCAGTGGCGCACCGACCGCGATCCCAAGGAACCGCTGTTCCGGTTCAACAACCGTATATTGGCCTACTTCGGGGTCGATCTGTATGAGGTGGCGCTGACCACCGAACTGAAGAAGGAAAAGACTTTCTTCATTCCCTTTAATCAGGGTTCGAACGGGGCCGGAAAGGTAGGCGGTGCCGGTAATCCGGAACGCGGGGACGGAGGATATGTCACTTCTTACTTATGGGAGCACATTCTGCAGAGAGACATGTTGCTTGCCATCCTTCAGCGTTACATCTCCCGACAGGAAGAAGAAAAGCTGAAGATAATCATTGACAAGCATGGTAGGGAGAAAGAAGTGACGGAAACTTCCGTGAAGATCATCTTCCCCCGCTATCACCAACTGGATGTGGTGGAGAAGCTGGTGGCCGACACGTACTATGCGAATCTCGTGAAAAAGAGAGGTGATGACAAGGAAGTGAATTATGGCATGGCGGCAGACGAAATTCCGCTATATGCGTCTCGGAAGAAACCACATGGAAATAATTTCCTGATTCAACATTCGGCCGGTTCGGGCAAGTCCAATTCCATTGCATGGCTCACTTATCGTCTGGCCGGATTGCAGGATGCGGACATGAAGAACATGTTCAACAGCGTGTTTGTCATCACCGACCGCCGTGTGCTGAACAAACAGCTACAGAGCACCATCCTCGGCTTTGACCATATCGACGGACAGATAGAGACCATCACGGATGCGGACAGCTCGGAGAAACTGGCCCGGATCATCAATGATGACAATACCAGAATCGTCATCACGACCCTTCACCGCTTCCCGGTCATCTACAAGGAACTGACGAGCCGCAGCGGCAAGCGCTATGCGATCGTGGTGGATGAGGCCCATTCGTCGCAGTCGGGCAAGAGTGCGGAGAAACTGAAGGCCGCCTTGGCGGATACGGACGAGGCCTTGCGTGAATATGCCGAGATAGAAGAGGTTGAGGCCGAGGAACTCGAAAAGAAGAAAGACGCGCTGCTGGAGGACCTCTTGGCTCAGGGACAGCACAGCAATCTTTTCTTCTATGCCTTCACGGCAACGCCGAAGCCCAAGACGCTGCAGACTTTCGGAGAACTGGCAGAGGAAGGAGACAGCCCGGAGGACAACAGGTATGTGGCCTATCACAACTATTCGATGTTGCAGGCCATTGAAGAAGGGTTCATCCTGGATGTGCTGAAGTATTACACTACGTACGATACCACTTATGAAATCGCTAAGCGCATAGAGGCGGACCCGTCGTATGAGGAAACGCCGGCCACACGTGCCATCAAGGCTTTCCATGACAATCATCAGCATGTGATCGCCCAGAAGACGGCGATCATCGTGGAGAAGTTTAGGGAGGTGACCCTGAATGCCATACACGGCAAGGCAAAGGCCATGCTGGTGTGCTCCTCGCGTGCCCATGCGGTGCGTTATTTCATGGAGGTGAAGAAGTATTGTGAGGCGAACCACATTACGGACGTGAAGCCGATGGTGGCGTTCTCAGGCACGGTGTCCTATAATGGCGTTGAATATACCGAACCGAAGCTGAATTCCACGGACGGACGCAACATCTCGGAAGCCAAATTGCCGTTGTATTTCGCTTCGGACCTGTATAACCTGTTGATAGTGGCCGATAAGTATCAGACCGGCTTTGACGAACCGCTGTTGCATACGATGTTCGTGGACAAGAAGCTGAGGAATGTGAAGGCGGTGCAGACCCTTTCGCGTCTGAACAGGGCGCACAAGGACAAGAAGGATACCTACGTGCTCGATTTCTATAATAAGCCGGATGACATCAAGAAATCGTTCGAACCGTTCTATAAGGGTACGGAACTGATAAATCCGGTGGACGTGAATTATGTCTATACGTTCAGAAAGGACATTCAGATGTACCAGTTGTGGACCGAAGGCGACGAACAGCGCTTCTTTGACCTGTTGCAGAACATCAATAAGCAGAAAGACCGGTTGGGCGCTTTGTCGAATGCCTTTAAGAATACGCTGGACCGTTATGAGGAATTGGACGAGGAGAAGCGCTTTGAGGTCAGGTCGAAGATCAAGAATTTTGTCCGCTTCTATTCTTATATGGCACAGATAGCAAGAACATACGACAAGGAGCTGTACAAGGCCTACGTGTATGCCGATTACCTGTACAGACTATTGCCGAAGAACGCCCGGGAAAGAATAGACCTGAACAGACAGATCATGTTGGTCAACTCCAAGATCTCGGAAGGAGAGACGGTGTCCATCCGATTGGGTGACGACCAAAAACCGATAAAAGGTGAGAATCCGAAAGCCGGCAAGCCGAAGAATGATAACGAGGATCTGTTGAGCCGTATCATCGACAAGGTGAATATCATGTATCAGGGGCAGTTCTCGGAGGCAGACCGTGTGATCGTGGAGTCCATTTATGACAAGATGGTATCCACCGCCAAGAAGAAACTGACCAAGCAGGCGAACAATACGGATGAGAAGCAGTTTGAGGAAAGCATCTTTCCGCAGATCTTCGATGAGGTGGCCCGAGGTTGTTATGTAGAGCAGATGGATTCGTTTGCCAAGCTGTTTGAGAACAGTGACTTCTACCGGAATGTCATGACGCAGATGGCCCGGGTGATGTATGACAATTACAAGAAGAAGGAAACGGAGCTGCCGTTTATCCCGGAACTGTTCAAACAGAAACTGCTGGCGGATGTGAAAGGGGAGTTTGCCGATTTAAAGGCGTTCCTGCCGGATCTTGATGCTGTGGCAGCATGCTTTATCCGTGTACTGAACGTTCAATCGACATCCTCGATAGATGGAGCAAATGAGCTGCTATTAGACTCTTTCAACCGACTTTACTGTCTGGAAGGCATGAAGCTGGTGGATAAAAGAAGGCACTTCAATACCATTGTGACAAAATACGAGGTGTTCTTAAAGAAGGTGTATTATTTGCTGAACGGTGAGGAAATGGTGAACCGCAAGGATGAGAACAGCATGCCCACATTCATCAATTGCATCTTGTCGCTCGGTTGCTTGAGAGGATTGAGGAACAATCCGGACGGGAGATACCATAAATTCTATGATTATCTGGAGTTGGTGAAGCAATGGAGAAACAGCGAATCACATACGGCACCGGATGCTTCGATGAAAGAACTTAATTCTGCCATCCATGTTGTTTCCACCATGTATCTTTGGGTGATCTCACAGAATATGAAGGCGTTGAACGCTGTAATAAGTAAATAACGTGAGTTCGACGAATTCAAAACAAAGCGAGCTGTGTGTCAATAGTTCTTGTAACATTGATACACGGCTTCTTCGGAAAGCAACAATATGCAGCAATTGCACCCAACAGGTTTACGATAAAATTATCAAAGCTCCTGTGTCTTGAATGTTCCACCTGTGCTATATTCTTAAGTTCGTCATTGACAGTCTCAATAATGGCCCGTTTTCTGAGTAGCAGTTTGTCTGAGAGTGACATCAATGCTCCTTTTATATTGCTTTTATAATTTGGTTATAAGTTGTATAGAATTGACGAACAACTTCTCAAAGAGATTCATGTCAATGTTTACTTTATAGCCGACAAACTTTCAATAGATGAAATCCACAAAGGTTCTGTGTTCAAGAGGTTTACAACCATAAACTATCGGGAGTAATCATAAGATTCTGTAGTTCTCCATGTTCGTTGCATATAAAATGTCACTTGAACCCGAAGAACTATCCCATGGAGCATTTACCTCTTTTAGCTATTTTCTTAAATGTCTCATGAATATGGATTCTCCGGTTTCTGAATATCCGTAAATGAGTGGAATCAACGAAACTTAGACCTGTGCATTACCTAAAATACTTTGTTGATTAACAAAGTAAATGGAATGACTACCTCTTTTCTCTGTTCTACAAATCGGTTATAGGAGACAACTTTTGGAAAGAGATGGCGCATATGCCGGCAGACCTTTTCCAAATAGAAATGTATCAGATAATGGTAGCCCGAGGCATAGAAAAGGATTATTATGAGCATGATTTCTGGCCTTTGACATGGTTGAAGCAAGGTGATACGTATGCTTCAGGACAGGTTTTAGCGTATATTTTGACATCATTACATCAAAAAACTTGCAAAAGCCATCTGTAATACAAAATAATACTACAACATTTCTCTTGGTGATTATAGGGAATTATTGTTTGTATCTCTTTGATTTTCAGTGCTATAAAGACACAATAACTGTAGCTAATTACCAGATTTGCGGAAACTTATAATTTGTTGAATTCACTTTGTATTGTGGTATTCGCAGGATTAAACATTGTTGATATGAAATCATCAAAGATGCAGTTTGACATCAAATCCTATCTGAACAGGATATCCGCGTTGTGCGAAACAATTTCTTGTTCCGGTGGCAGAACTGTCTATGGCGAACGTATTATATCTGATGTTTGTTATATTTTTTCCCCATATTGTTATGGTGGCAGGACCTATTTCTCCTTCAATGCGTGCGCCAATGAGGGTATAGAACGGTTGTGAATAACTGTTTGCTTCGTCCCAGTATATTTTTCCTTGGGCAGAGATATTGGCTCCGAATGTCAGCGATTCGAGTTTGCTTCCAGAAAAATCAAGTCTGTAGGCAACATCAGCACCGATCGTATGCATTGGTATATATGGTACTTTCTTATTCTTATAATCATACAACACATTCTTACCATCCACCTTTATGCTGTCTTTGTATTCTTTGAATACAGCATGTGTGAAGCCATAGTTTACATTCCATGAAAGATGGTTGTTAAATGCTTTTCCTCTTAAAGATGCTTCGATGCCATAGCTCTGACTCTTTCCGGCATTTACCATCATTCTTCCGAAGCCATAGTTGCCGGCCATGACGGAAAGTTGCTGATTGTTTACTTGCATAAGATATGCAGAAATATCGAAACTTATAGCGTTATCTGGAAGATTTATGTGTGCGCCTATTTCATAGTTCCAGCTCGTTTCCGGTTTATAAGCTATGGTTTTGTCGATATTCTCGTAATCTTCTTTTGAATGAGGAACATTGTAATCTCCTTTCATTGCGTTCGACTGGTTGTTCATCAGTTCTGTCTGCAGAATGTCCGAGAACATCTGGATATTATATCCGCCGGCGCGGTATCCTTTGCTTACAGATGCATATACATTGCTGTTATTCTGATCCAGTTGGTATGTCAGTCCGAATTTAGGAAGCAGCTGGCTGAAGTTATCTTTTGCACCGTTGTTGAGATGTGACGACAGGGTGTATGTGGCTTCTGTTCCCATCACATTAGCTGCCATTGTCATCAATGCTTTCGTATCATAATTTATTTTGGTAAGACTGAAATCATAGCGAAATCCAATTGTCGCATTGAGTCGTTCAGTTATATTTATATTTGACTCATGGAACAGACCAAGATTAAAGTGTGGTGTGTGGAACTCTCCTGGTACAGTCATAGCCATATTTAATGAAACACCACCAGACTTATCAACCATATTCTTCGCCATATCCATCGCCATATTTTCCGGCATACCACCTTCTATCATCTTCTGTGCAATAGAGCCGACGATAGCATTGTACATAACATTCTGTACTTTGTCAGATATTGGTTTGGTCATACCTTCACCGAAAAATACAGGGGCTTTTGTTTTAAGCCACATATATGAACCGAACAGTCCGAACGTCCATTTCCATCTTTTATCGTTCTTGCTTTTGAAAGTTATCTCTTCGGTTATTGCGTTCTGAAATTGCTGTTGTGTCAAGTGCATATAGTCAGTCGGCATATAGTCTTGATCCATCAACATATAATCTTTCAGATACTGGTATGATGTGGTAGAATTGAAATAAAAATTATCTTCTTTTAATTTAATTGTCAGTCCAGTATTGAATATGTTTCTCCTGTAATTGTTTTGATAGTTGGATGCTGGAGCGGCAGTCGTTCCGCTATTTACATCATAAAGTCCGTATGCAAACCCGTTTTGTTTGACATATTGATAGTCTGCTACAAAATCGAATGCGAACTTTCTCTCTGAATCATATACCAATCTGGCTTTTCCTCCGGCTTCATTCATCTTGTCGGCACGTTCTCCTGTGGTGCTGTTATGAAGAAAACCATTGCGTCCGTTATAGAACCCTGCGACAGAAAAGGCTAACCTGTCGTTTATTTTATTGTAGTGTGCGATTTCTATCGTGCGAAGAAAATGAGAACCGATACTTAGTTTTACATCCGTTCCATTATATGATAGAGGATTCGGAGTGTATAGCCTTATAAGACCACCTTCGGTATTCTGGCCATATAATGTACCTTGAGGACCGCGTAATACGTCTATACGCTCAAGCTGATATGTGTAAAAATTCAGTGCGCTTTTGTTTATTATCGGCATACCATCAACATACAACCCGATGGCCGGACTGTTTATTCTTGAACCAATACCTCTGACATATATAGAAGAGGTAAGACGTGATCCATAATCAGGCATTGAAAGAGACGGAGCGTATGTCGACAGATCACTGAGGCTGTTTACTTTTAATGCGTTTATTTCATTTCCGGAGAATGAAGAAGAACTGAGCGCCTGCATTCTTAAGCGATAGTTCTCTTTAGGCTGTGAAACGACTATTATTTCATCAATGTCGAAAATACGTGATGTATCAAGCACCTCCGGACTTTCTTTGATATCAAATGATATTTTTGCATTCAACTGAATGTTTGTAATACAGCAAAATGATAGTACAGCGAGTATCTTTATATTCATCGGTCTCATTATTTGAGTGCAAAGTTATGCCATTAGTCGCACATCTGCAATCCTTATTTATTATGATATACTCATTCGTTCATAGTTCCGCAATACGGACATTTCCCTTTTTTATGTAGCGCGGCTCCGCAGTTGCCACAAATATAATATCGGCTACTGTATTTAAAGTATCGGTATAATGCAAATATTGCGTAAATCAGGAACAATAAATAGCCAACATAATATAGTGTTGTTATACTGAATATGATATAGTTTATGGCGCAGATGCCTATAAGTCCGCTTAAATAGTGAGTGGCTTCTCCAAATGACAGTTTGTGGAATATTTCGTCAACAGCAGCTAATGCCACTATAATGATGGACCATACCGCGCATAGAAATACGGAAAGTGCCGGTGGTTGTACAAATGGATTTAGACTTGGATGGAAATAAAAGTGTTTCCACATGTCTGGAGCAAACATCTGTATGCTGGAATAAAATGTTGCAGAGAATGCAACAATCAAAGCTAAGAGGGTGGGATAGAATGATGGAATATCATTGAAATGAACGACTTTGGCTTTTATCTTGAATATTATGTGGAATATATAACTTGCTCCTATTATGCTTATTATAACGAGAAAAATAAGTAGGTGTGTATCAGAGAACGTTGATATGAACTGTGAGATCGGATCATCAGGGACTACATTGGAAAGAAGATTGTTTTCGCTTATCCATCCAAAAGTAAACTGATCACGTGCAACCTGAATCCAAACAGAGTCAGGCTTATTGTACTGTATCGTTTTGGTATCTACTACAACAATATTGTCATGTCTGTGTATGATAATTGTATCGTTCTTCTCTGTCATGCTGGAAGAAGGACGTTGTTTGTATAATACGATAGAATCGGACTTGACAACAAAATTATAGTTCCGGGAATAGTGATGTATTTTTGAGAATGATATGGAATCCAGCTGTTTTTCACTATATGTTTTTGCCGTCCCATGTATCTTTGTCTTGTTGTGATAGCATCCAGACAAAACAAGACATAACAAAAGTATTGTTATATATGTAAATTTATTTCTCAGCATAGATTCTCATTTGACAATTTAAACAGTCGAACTTCAGGCGGAATTTTCTATTGTCCTTAAGAACAAGATACAGCGGCTCTTGCCATGGAGCTTTCCTGCCTTGCTTGGTACAATATCCCATTTCGTATCTGATGCAATAACGACATGTCATTATTTGTGTTTCACTATCTCTGTTAGGCTTTGTTGTTTCGAATGCGTCCGGTGCATCCTTAGGCCCTATTTCATCATATAATTGACGTGCAAGTTTGTTTGCTACATTTGCAATGTTGATTTCTTCTGCAGAATTATTAGTATCGATCTTATTCGGTAATATATACCCCAAAGACTCGTTGTCACCTGAATGTTCGAACTGAAATTGATGTGAGAACTTTTCCAATGTATCTCTCCTCAATCCAGCCAGGATACTGGATGGTATGAATCTTGTCTCACTTTCGGGTGATATTGTTATTTCGTCCGCTTCATACAGTGTGTTCCCTAGCTTGCCAAGTTGTAGCTTCATATTTTCTTCCTGCGACTTTTTCGCAGTTTCCGAGCTATAACTTATTTTTTCTGTAGCTGTATGTCCGGCATCATCTTTTATGGTGAGCTCAACATAATCTTGTGATGCTGACAGGAACATCTTTACTCCTATTTTTCTTTTTGCCGTGGTTGCAGACATTTTATTTTCGAACAACTGATCGTTATTACGGTATAAAGCCATGTGTGGTTTTAAATTTTCCGGCATCTTCAAAGGGAACAATCTATTATTCACGACTTTGTTTACACGGAATCCCTCAAGCTGTTGGTTTTCATTAATAAAACAAAGTCCATCCCCGTTGCTGAATGCTTTTGTGCCTGACACGCTGAACGAGTTGTGCCATATTTCTTTGACACTACCTACAAATTCGCCAATAGCTTTCGGTGTATTTACCGATGCCAAGCCGGGCTTTCGTCCGTAAAGAAAATAATCAGTGAAACCTCGATTGAATGTTTTGCTCAAATCCGGTTTGAATGAATATGTAGTCTTACCGTTAGAAGCCCTTTTGTATTTATCCGGATATGATGCGATTATACGGTTCAGTTCCTGACTGTACGCTGCAACAACATTCTTTACATAGCTTACATTTTTCAACCGTCCTTCTATTTTCAGTGATGTTGCTCCTGCTTCAAGCAGATCTTTCAGACTGTGTATTCTGCACATGTCTTTAAGCGACAGCATGTATTTATCTTTCTGTATGATGTTATCCGAACCGTCTTTAAGGTCGAATTTCAACCTGCAGAATTGTGCACAGTTGCCCCTGTTGGCGCTACGGTGAAAGCAATATTCCGACGCATAGCACGCTCCGGAGTAGCTTACGCAAAGAGCACCGTGAACGAACACTTCCAGTTCGATATCAGGTACGGCTTTATGAATTGCGTTGATTTCTTTCAAAGAAAGTTCTCTTGCAAGTACCGCCCTTTTAAAGCCGGCTTGTTTTAACCATTTTATCTTATCAATATTCCTGTTGTCGGTTTGAGTGCTGGCATGTAATGTAATCTTGCTTTTGATATTATTGCATATTTTCAATATCGCCATATCCTGCACTAGTATCGCATCCACACCGATATCGTTCAGTTTTCTTATCAGATTTTCAACCTGTATAATCTCATCATCATATATAATGGTGTTAATCGTTACATAGACCTTTGCATTATATTGATGTGCGTATTGGCATAATTGTTCAATATCTTCAACAGAGTTACCTGCAGCAACCCGTGCGCCGAAATTGCTTGCTCCAATATATACAGCGTCTGCGCCATGATCAATAGCGGCAATTCCACATTCAAGATTTTTTGCAGGCGCCAACAGCTCTATTTCTCTTATCATTTATTTAATCTTGTTTATATCGTATGGGGTTTCCTGATATATGTAATAATTAATCCAATTGCTGAACAGCAAGTTTGCATGAGCTCGCCATGTTACCAAAGGTGCATTCTCCGGATTATCATCTCTGTAATAGTTCAACGGCATATCAACATCATCGCGTTTGCCCAAATCTCGTTTATATTCCATATCTAAGGTGTTCGGAGCATATTCGAAATGGCCTGTTATGAAGAACTCACGACCCTTACGTGCCATAACAATACTTACTCCGCTTTCTTCTGATTCAGCGAGAAGAGTCAGCTCTTTGTTGGCAATGATATCTTCTCGTCTTATTTCCGTATGTCTGCTGTGAGGCATATAGAACAAGTCGTCAAAGCCGCGGAATATCGGCAGTTTAAGATCAAGTGGATGTTGTTTGAACACACCGAACATTTTTTTCTTCAGCGGATACTTCGGAATGCCATAATGATAATAAAGTCCGGCTTGTGCCGCCCAGCATATATATATGGTACTTGTAACGTGTGTGCGTGCCCACGAAAATATTTTTGTGATTTCGTCCCAGTAAGAAACATCCTCATATTTCATCTGTTCTATTGGAGCACCCGTTATTATCATGCCGTCAAATTTTTCTTTTTCAAGCACATCAAAATCTTTATAGAACATCATCATATGTTCTATTGGAGTATTTTTCGGAGTGTGACTTTTAAGCTTCATGAAAAAAATCTCCATTTGCAATGGTGTGTTTGACAGAAGCCTTATTAGATCCGTTTCTGTTGTTATTTTGAGGGGCATTAAATTCAATATGATTATTCGTAGTGGACGTATATCCTGTGTTGTTGCCCGAGAGCTGTCCATTACGAAAATATTCTCTTTTTTGAGAATTTCTATTGCAGGAAGTTTATCTGGTAATTTTAGAGGCATTGTCTGACATTTTATAATAATTGTTGCAAAGATACAGAATAAAAATGAAAAGAGCCATTACTTTGGTTGTACATATGGTGATATTTTATCATTATAAAAATGAATATATTATGCTATTATATTTGTGGTGTAAGTTTTATAGGAGACAGCAGAATTTAAGTCGATAATGCAGTATTATCAACTTAAACTTTGCTATTATTATGGATATGACAATATTTTCTTTCGGATAATTATATTCTATCAGAAAGGAAGTCCTACGGCAAAATGTAAAGAAAAGTCGCGTTTGAAGTTCGGAGATATTATCGGATAGTGTTCTTCGGTGGTTGTATAGGCAGGATTAATAGCCTTCACACCCATATCAAGTCTTAATATGAAATAATCCAGATTCAATCTTATTCCGAGTCCGTATGATACAGCTATTTGTTTGTAGAATTCATCAAATTTGAACTGTCCGCCAGGTTGATCGGCGTAAGAACGTAATGTCCATATATTACCAGCATCTATAAAGAAAGCTCCATTGAACTTCCAGAATAATGCAGTACGATACTCCAGATTGAAATCAAGTTTCATATCACCGGTCTGATTGATAAAATCTATGCGTCCGTCGGTTCCCTTGAATTTACCGGGACCGAGTTCTCTGACATTCCATCCTCTTACAGAATTGGCACCACCTGAGAAATATCTCTTCTCAAAAGGAAGAATTTTACTGTTGCCATACGGATAAGCTATACCAAATCCAAAATGCAGTGCAAGTGAGTTGCGCCAATCAAACGTGAAAAGCCTTGTATAGTCGAAGTCAGCTTTCACATATTGTGCAAATGCAATATTGAATAATGTATATTGTCCCTGACTGTTTTTGTCGAACTTTGACACACCGGATAACAGGCTCAGAATATTTCCGGATGTTTCGATGTTTGCCTTTATTGCATGCACTCCATTATTGTAAGTCATCCCGAATCCCATTTTCATAATAAAGAGATCTTCATAGTTGTATCTCAGAATGGCATTACGGTTGGAATCATCGTCAAGATAATCCTCCTTGAATTTTTCTGAAATCCAAGGCATATATACATAATTTAGGTCTATGAGGTCAAAGCGATATGTTGAGTTTTGTTTCGGTGCGTTCCAAAGATATTTCCATGCAGCCGTAAAGACTCTACGATGGAATTCAGGACGGTTCTGCAGATTATAACTCACAGTGAGTTCTGAATGAGCATTGCTGTTACGCCTAAAGTTTTCTGAAAGAAATGGAGCAATAAACCTCGGAAACATGAGACGCCCTTCTATATTATACTCTTCATAGTCTTCAGCCTGGTATCCTTCCAGACCTGTAATGGCTTCAAATGCCGCACGCAGCTGTATACTCAGCATCTCACTACCATGAAACAGATTGCGGTTCTCATAAGTAAGCGAAGCTGCAGCTCCAAGATCACCGGCAGTATTTGTCCCTTCCGGTTGGAAGGATATAGTATTCGGCTTGTTTGTGCTCAACTGTATATTGCAATTGAGCAATGATGTATCTGGAAGTTCCTCAAAGCGAATGTTTGTATATTTAACGGCTTGTAGCCTTGCAAAGTTATTGTATGTTGTCTGTAAATCGTGCTCGCAGAAGGGAGCTCCTTCCTTTATTGCCAGATTATCGCTAAGTACGCTGCGTCTTAATTTTATTTTGTCACCGTCGGCACTGGTGAAATTTACTTTGTTTATATAATATCGGTTATGGTCTTTCTCCGGACTTTTGCTGTTGGCCCGGAATTTCATCAGCTTAAGATTGACGTCTATAGAATCATTTGTTCTGGTCGAGTCTGCCTCATAGATTATGTAGTCTTTGTTGAATTTATAATATCCGCTGTCTGGCAATATGTTTGTGATTCTTTTGCGTTCATTCTCAAGATTATTAATGGAGAATATCATACCTTTTTTCAGTCCGCGATTATTCTCATTTTTCATATCGAGTATCTGAGCAATATTCTTGTCATAAATATCATACTCGATATTACCGATAAAATAGGGCTTTCCTGTATGTAGTGTATAGATAACTTTTATTTTCTTATCATTTGCTATTGTTTTCAGCGACACGTCTGCATGCAGATATCCCATGTTCTGCATTACTGTGCCCAGATTCTTACGTGACATTTCTGCCTTTAAAGTATCAAATAAGACCGGCTCTTCACCAAGTCTTTTAAGTATTCGGTTTATCCATTTAGTAGAATCACGCCCAGACAGATTGTAAGTTCCAAGAGGAACGGCAAACAGTGAAAACCATTTTGTATTAGCCTTTTGATTTATGTATTGTTCCATTTGGGAAGTGTTGACATTCTTATTGTCAGTTTCTATTTTGACATCAGTTAGAAGATACTTGCCATCAGGAACGAACTTTGTCGTAGAACAAGATGTACATATGAATATAATGACTGCACAAATAACAAGCAGAATATCCATATGGTGATGTATGCGTAGATTTGATATGTGTTTAATTATATTCAATATGCTTTAATTTACCTGCAAAGATACGAAATAATTGATTAATATTATTATCTTTGCATTAAGATATAATTGAATCAGGAGCTTTATAGTCAATATACAAAATATATGAAAATCAACATGGATTGAGTATGACTCCGGGGAATGTCTGTTAAAAAACAATGATAAGTAAAGCCAAAATAAAATATATAAAATCGCTTGAACTCAAGAAAAACCGCAACAACGAGAATGTTTTTGTTGCAGAAGGTCCCAAAGTAGTGGGTGAGTTGCTTGCCTGTATGCAAGCCAGAATAATTGTTGCGACAACCGGATGGCTTAAAGGCAACACAGAGTGTTATGATGAATATAAGAGCGAGATTATTGAGGTAGATGAGGAAGAGCTTCGTAAGGTTAGCTTCCTTCAACATCCACAGCAGGTTTTGGCTGTATTTCCGAAGAGAGAAAATGCTGTAAATATGGCGGAAACAGGCAATGAACTGATTCTGGCCTTGGATGATGTACAGGATCCGGGAAATCTTGGTACAATAATACGCATTGCGGACTGGTTCGGTATAACAAAGATTGTATGTAGTCCGGGGACTGTCGATGTATATAATCCAAAAGTTGTGCAGGCGACAATGGGAAGCATATCAAGAGTGAACGTGTTATATACTGACCTGGTAGAATTTATTGAAAAGCTTCCGTCAAGTATGCCTGTCTATGGAACTTTTCTTGATGGAGCTAACATATATAAGCAAGAACTTTCCGAATGCGGACTCATTGTTATGGGAAACGAAGGTAACGGCATCTCACAGAAACTTAAAGAAAAGATAAAAAACAGACTGCTTATACCAAATTTTCCACCAGGCAGAGCCACAACAGACAGTCTTAACGTCGCAGTAGCAACAGCAATAATATGTTCTGAATTCAGAAGAAAAACAAATAATATCCAGCTATGATAGAGAAAAATTTATATAAAGATCGCAGCTATTCAAGTTGTATACATTCCGCTTATGAGCTGATGTTTACCAATTTTGCAACAATATTCCGTAAAACATGGTTGGCCGCTCTTGTTTATTCTGCGGTTGTGTGCTTGTCTGTATTATTCAATTCATTCTCATGGATGCAGTTACTGCTGGCAGTGCCGGTGATATTGGGCATGAGTTGGTTGGGAGCATCGGTCGTGTCTATGTTGAATGACAAGCCGTTTAAACATAATTATATATATTGTTTACAGGCCGTTTTATCATTGGCTATAATAGTAATTTTGTTTTCTGTGATAATAATTATGTGCGGTACTGTTATATTGTTATCGTTAGGAAATAAGTCACCTGAGCATTTTAACAGCCTGTACCTCGCGTCATTGTCATTTATCACATTACTTTTTATTATTGCAGCCATTCCATTGAGTTATTCAATAATGAAGTATCTTGTTGAATCAAACGACAGAATATGGTCTGTTTTGGGAAAAGCTTTTCGTAAAGGATGGCGCTATTGGGGATTCATCACATTGGTATTTATATTGTGTATCATAATAATAGCAGTGCTTTATGTTGTGATCGGTTCGCCACGCCTTGTGATATATCTTGCAAATCAGAATAACATTTATGGTCTTGCATTCGGCGACCCAAATGGGCTTCCGGACTATTTCGATACATTGAATTATATTGTAAGTACTGTAATTACGTTCTTATCCTGCTATATCAATTTATGGATGTTTTTCGTAATATATTATGTATACGGACGTATTGAAACCAGAATAAAAACCAAACAGAAAACCATTAATCTGAATGAAACAACAAAGACTGCTATTTATAGACCGTGACGGGACTTTGATTGAGGAACCCGCCGATGAACAGATTGATTCTTTTGAAAAGCTGAGATTTGTAAAGGGCGTACTTAAAAATCTTTCTTTTATCAGCGACAAACTCGATTTCAGGCTTGTTATGGTGACTAATCAGGACGGCTTGGGAACAGACTCCTTCCCGGAAGACACGTTTTGGCCGGTACATAAATTCATGTTACAAACTCTGGAGGATGAGGGGATTGTCTTTGATGAGCAGCTTATCGACAGGCACTTCCCTGAAGATAATTCCCCGATGCGTAAACCCGGGACCGGAATGTTGACAAAATATATAGATAATCCCGAGTATGATTTAGCCAACAGTTATGTTATTGGAGATCGCGATACGGATAGACAGTTGGCCGATAATTTGGGATGTAGGGCTTTCATTCTTGGTCAGGACGGTATCACATGGGACAAAATAGCGGAGATATTGTTTGCAGGAGAACGAGTAGCCGAATATAAACGTAAGACGAATGAGACCGATATATATGTAAAATTGAATATAGATGGAACCGGAAAGTGTGACATCTCAACTGGGTTAGGATTCTTTGACCATATGCTTGAGCAGATCGGACGACATGGAATGATGGATTTGACGGTGCATACTGACGGTGACCTGAACGTGGATGAACACCACACGATTGAAGATACAGCGATTGCAATAGGAGAATGTCTGTTAAGAGCACTGGGTGACAAACGCGGCATAGAGCGGTATGGTTATTGTCTGCCTATGGACGATTGTCTGTGTCTTGTTGCCATAGATTTCGGAGGACGTCCGTGGATTAACTGGCATGTCGACTTCCATCGTGAGAAAATAGGTGATGTTCCCACTGAGATGTTTTTCCATTTCTTTAAGAGTCTGAGTGATGCAGCAAGAATGAACATTGATGTCAGGGCAGAAGGCACTAATGAACATCATAAAATAGAAGGTGTGTTCAAAGCTTTGGCAAGAGCAATAAAAATGGCGGTGCGGCGTGATATCTTTCATTATGAACTCCCAAGCACAAAGGGTATGTTATAGATAAATAATATGATTTTGATATAAAATCAAAAGACCAGTTGCCCGTCATTGATAAAATTTACATCAATGACGGGTTTCTATTTAACACGAATCGGTCATTATAATTCAGTCTGTATTTTGTTTTCTATTGATGTCTTTTTGCCGGCTTTTTTTGATATAGCCCGCTATGCCTATAAAAAGGCTGACGAAAATACGCTTAATATAAAGCAAAAATACAGACTATATCCTAATAACCGATTGTGGTTTAAGAAAACTTAGTGAATGAACTTACAGATTTTCTTGACAATATTTTGACAAAATGAAATGGCAAAAGGGACGTGGCGGAATTTTAAATCCGGTATTACGAAGGCCATTTCATAGAATGAAACATTTTTATATACCCAGGAATGTAGTCCGGAACAACTCATCTGACATTCTGATAATGCCAATTTCATGGTCTGATTAAGCCTGGTCTAGGACATGATATTACCCCAGTTCGGGATAAGAATAGTTCATAAAAAAGTTG
>ULRG01021500.1_pt1 | contig 22257 bp, 18 predicted proteins | sample 1955211 | NCBI WGS metagenome assembly ULRG01 (sample SAMEA4835676, study PRJEB28245) | human gut metagenome | biome: gut microbiome; material: fecal sample | place: Denmark | collected 2008
GTTCGAGCAACGCCTGCGATTCGGGATATTCCCACGGGCCGTAAGGCGAGTGCGACTTGAGATAATAGGTGTCGCCGCCCTGGCCATAGACGAGATAGTACCAGCCGTTCCACTCGAAATAGTCGGGACACTCGGGCACCTGTATCGTGCCGGAGAGCACCGGTTCGCTCACCTGCCACGTCTTGAGGTCGGTCGATGTCATGTGTACCAGACATCCGTGACCCTCGTTTATCGGTGCCTCGTTCTTCTCGCTCGACACGAAAAGGTGGAACGTGCCCTTGTCGTCTATTGATACTTTCGGGTCGCGGAAGTTACGTGTGCTGTAGCCCGGTGCGGATGTGTAGAACGGGTTGGGCTTCTGCTTGGTATATGTCAGCGCGTCCGGGCTGGTGGCGTAGCCCAGTTGTTCGTTCACGCTGTTGTCGGCTGTCAGCAGACGGGTGGCGTAGAAGGCGTAGAACTGTTTGCCGTCGTTCACCACCGAGCCGGTGCAGATGGACTTCTCCCAGTCCTCGTCAATGCCGATTGCGATGGGGTGGTGGGTCCATGTCTTGAGGTCGCGCGTGGTAGTGACGCACCATTGATGGCCGCCGAGCCCGTTGAGCGAGGCGTGGTGGCCCTCGTCGAGCAGCCAGTACAGATAGAACGTGCCGTCGTGGAAGAACGGAATGCAGTCGCCCACGAACTGCTTGCCTCCTGCCGGAGTGAAATACTGCATCTCGGTGGGTTGCACCGAGGGGGCGAATGTGGCCGCCTTCTGGCTGTATCCTCTTGCTGCAGCCATCGTAAGAGCGATTGTCAGGATGATGGATTTCTTCATATTTCGGGGTTTTTGATTGTTGTTCCGGTTGAGGCTTGCGTCGTCCTTGTGCTCAGGATTCACGTTTTCAGTCTCCTCGTTTCGTAATGCAAATATATGCAGTAAGGCAAGAAGATGCAAGATTATTGTGCTGCAATGTTGGGCATGATGCAAAAATTTTGTTTACATTCATGTATGTTTTTTGTTCCCGACAGGCGTTTTTCCTTGGTTTTGCGGATGCTTCCGGTATGGAAAAGTCATCGTTGCAGATATGTTTTCATAGTCAAAAAAGTCCATATTGTTATTGATTATAATTTTTTAATGTACTATTCCTGATTATCTGAAAGTATAAGGCCTTTAAAATCCTTTAAATGTTAAGGAATGATAAAATAAATACTCTGCGTGTGCTGTTATTATAAAAAGTTGTTTAGAATTGCTTATATTTGTAAGAGAGAATGTCCCTGTTCTCCGTGATGTTTTAATTTTTAATAATAGTGTGTTATATGAAAAACGTTCAAACCTTATCTTATTTTTATTGTGTGCAGTGATATTTATTTTCTGCGGATGCTCTACATATCGTGTCATCAAAGACGCAACCGACCATGAAGAAGGACGGCTCATCATGAAAGACGGAACCGAGTATGTGGGCCGTGTGAAGATGCCTAATGGCAAGACCAAGAAGCTCCGGATGAGGACAACCGACGGACGCAAGGTTAAAGTACAAAACACTGAGGTCGGTGTTTTGGGAGTATGGAAGAAGACCCATCCCGAGACTGTCTCTTTCCTTGTGTGCCATCCATACTACACAATAGCACCGTTCTCTACTAAAAAGAAGAAAAAGATGAAACCCAGATGGATGAGTCTTGAGGCTACAGGAAAATATGTGGAGTTTTACGCTCTTGGTGCCAATTACAGCATAAACTCTAAAGGTGTGTTCAAGGTTTCTTCTTCAATCTACATCACATATCTTGCACGTAAGGCCGGCGAAGAATATGCCGTGGAAGTGGGAGTGTACGGAGGAAACAAGGAATACATGCGCAAGCAACTGATGGAATATCTGTCCGACGACCCTGCTCTGTGCAGCCTCATAGAGGATAATGAGATTGAGCCGGACGACTTCTCGGAGCTTGCGGATAAGTATCGCCCGCAGAATTCTGAGAATATGGAGGAGTTCCCGAAAATGAATCTGTAATGTCGCGGAAAATGAATTCATTACACTGATGGTCTGCCGCAGCAGGCATCATACTGCGGTAGAACATGACGCTATAATGCCGGATCCACACATGTGGGTCCGGCATGTTTTTTACATTATGTACGGTGTTTTACATAAATGTAAACATGAACATTAATGATAAGCCTAATATTGCCATAATATTATATTCACACTGCCGCCATAATAAATCCGTGTTGTCATAATAACAGATTCTTATTATCATAATAATAAACTCAAATCGGTCATTAGACCGCATGTGGTCTAATGTATTTTATGCACTCATGCTTTCAGTCGTCTTTTTGTTTTTCGTTGTCCTATTTTTGTTGATTTCTTCTTGATATAGTCCGCCATGCCTGCAAGAAACTGACGAAAATATGCTCAATATAAAGCAGAAATACAGGCTGAATTGTAATGAACGATTTGGGATAAATTCACGTTCACGCAACAGATAATCCATGACCGCAAGCGCGTGGCATGCTTCCGGCTCGTAGGATGAGATATTAATGTGCTTTCTCTCATGCATGACGCAGACGTTGTCAGTGAAAAATGGAGAGACGAACTTACGATTTTTCTTGACTAAATTTTGACAAAATATTTTCGCGAAAGAGGTGTGAATGAATGTTAAATCGGATGTAATGAAGGCTCTCTCGGTCATGTCGGTCTTGTGATATACCCTATATCATAGTCTGAAAACATTCATCCGGCGTTGCGATATTGCCCATTTTGCAGTGCGATAAAGCCCATTTCAGAGGCTGAAAAGCACCATTTCGCACCCCAATATAGGCCATTTCGCAGGCCGAAATGGTGCTTTTCGCAAAGCGATGAAATACCTCTTAAACATAAATCATTGATATTCAATATCTTACGAAAAGCTCTTATTTTCCGCGTATTTGCGCCCGAAGGAAAGTCCGCTCGCAAATACGCGCTTATTTTTCGGGGTATATCGGGAAATCCGGACCGGAAAACCAGAATCCGGTTATAAATTGAAAGTTGTCCGTGTTGTTTTATTCAGGCCAAAGAAAACAATGCCGTTCCGTGATGTAAACAGACGTTCCACATACAGACCAATCCCCTCATAATTCATACCGATGCTAAAAATATACAGATTGACGATTTTTTTTATTATATATTTTCTTTTTTTATGTTCAGTGTTGTTTTTAATATAAAAGTGTTGCACATAAATGGATTTATCTGTATATCTTTGTACTCGCATAATGAAAAAGACACTTTAAAACCTATAAATAATCAATAAAAACTGTTATGCAGAAAAAAGTTCTATTATTAGCTTTCGCTTCGTGTCTGACGCTCGGCACCGTGTCGGCCCAGAACAACGAGGGTAAGACAATGAAAGCCTACATGGTGGCTGACGCCCACTTGGACACTCAGTGGAACTGGGACATCCAGACCACCATCAAACGCTATGTTTGGAATACTATTACTCAGAACCTGCATCTGCTCAAAAACTATCCTGACTACATCTTCAACTTTGAAGGTGCGGTTAAGTATTCGTGGATGAAGGAGTATTATCCCACGGAGTATGAGCAGGTGAAGAAGTATGTCGAAAACGGCCGCTGGCACCTCACAGGCAGCGGTTGGGACGCCAATGAGACAGTGATTGTGTCGCCTGAGTCATGGCTGCGCAACGTTCTGCTTGGTCAGAGCTTCTATCGCAGCGAGTTCAACAAGGAGTGCACCGACCTGTTCCTGCCCGACTGCTTCGGATTCAGCTATTTCATGCCTACACTGGCAAACCATTGCGGCCTGATAGGTTTCTCAACACAGAAACTGGGATGGCGTAACCACGCATTCTATGAGGGCGGCAAGAAATATCCGTTCACCATCGGACTGTGGCAGGGTATCGACGGAAGCCGCATCATGCTGACCCACGGATTCGGATATGGCGAGCGCTTCCCCGACGCCGACATGTCGAAGAGCAAGCGTCTGATGAAGGAAATATCAGAGAGCCCGCTCAATATGGTTTACCGCTATTACGGTACGGGTGATATGGGCGGTTCGCCTAACATCCCGTCTGTACGTGGTCTGGAGAAAGGTATAAAGGGAGACGGACCGATACAGATAATCAGCGCTACCAGCGACCAGCTGTATAAGGATTTCCTGCCGTATGAGAACCATCCGGAACTGCCTGTACACAACGGCGAGCTCTTCATGGATGTTCACGGTACTGGATGCTACACCTCACAGGCTGCCATGAAGCTCTACAACCGTCAGAACGAACACCTCGGCGACGCTGCCGAACGTGCTTCTGTAGTTGCCGAGTGGTTGGGAGAGAGCGCTTATCCTCTGCGCGACCTCAACGAGAGCTGGAAGCGTGTGCTGGTACATCAGTTCCATGACGACCTGACCGGAACAAGTATTCCGCGTGCATACGAGTTCTCCTGGAACGACGAGCTCATCTCTCTGCAGCGCTTCTCAAACAGCCTTACAGCTGCCGTAAGCGGAGTGGCAAGCCGCATGAACACAAATGTTTCAGGCACACCTGTAGTGCTTTACAACACCGAGTCGTTCCCGGTAAGCTCTGTTACAAGCATCTCACTGCCTGACATGGCAGCTGCATACAACGTGACCGACGCCAAAGGCCGCAAGGTTGCTTCGCAGGTCGTTACCGATTCTAAAGGCAACCGCACCCTGCTCGTTGACGCAAGCGTTCCCGCAACAGGCTTCTCTGTATATAGCGTGAAGGCCGGTGGAAAAGCCGCTGCCGCTGTGGATAAGAGCACCAACGTGATTGAGAACTCTGTATATAAAGTGACTGTTGACAAGCTCGGTAACATTTCTTCTCTCGTTGACAAGCGCAACGGTAAGGAACTCGTAGCCGCAGGCAAGTCGATAGGTCTCGTAGTGTTCGACGACTGCACCTCTGAGGCATGGCCGGCATGGGAAATTCTCAAGCCGACAGTGGACAAGGATCCTGTTGAGGTGAAGGACAACGTGAGCGTGACAATGGTTGAGAACGGTCCGCTGCGCAAGTCGCTGCGCATCACAAAGAGCTATGGCGACTCCAAGATAAATCAGTACATACGTCTTTACGAAGGCAGTCTTGCCGACCGCATCGACTTCTACAACGAGGTTGACTGGCGTTCGCTCAACGCTCTTCTCAAGGCTCAGTTCCCGCTCAGCGTAAGCAACGAGAATGCGACTTACGACATAGGACTTGGTAGTGTGGAGCGTGGCAACAACCGCGAGAACAGCTATGAGGTTTATTCTCATGAGTGGACCGACCTTACCGACCGCTCTGGCGATTACGGTGTAACCATACTCAACGACTCTAAATATGGTTGGGACAAACCTAACGACAACACTATACGTCTGTCACTCCTTTATTCTCCGAAACCGGGTGGCGCATACAAGTATCAGGAGCGTCAGGACTTAGGTTATCATGAGTTCACATACAGCCTGGTAGGTCACAAGGGTGGTCTCGACAAAGCACAGGCTGTTCAGGCTTCAACTGTTCTCAACAGCCCGCTGAGAGCATTCGCTTCGTCAAAGCATAAGGGTGATCTCGGACGTGAGTTCTCATTCGTTTCTTCTGACAACGACAACGTGATTGTACGTGCTCTCAAGAAAGCTGAGACAGGTGATGAGTATGTAGTACGTGTATATGAGAACGCAGGCAAGGAACCGCAGACTGCAAACATCACATTCGCTTCGGACATCGTTAAGGCTGTTGAGGCCGACGGTACTGAGAAAGAGATAGGTGCTGCTTCGTTCAGCGGCAACAAACTCAATGTCAGCATCAAGCCTTTCAGCGTCAAGACCTATCGTGTTACTCTCGCAGCTTCAAAGAAAGATAAGGACGGCGCACGCTATGCCGACTCTAAGGCTCTTGAGCTTCCGTTCAACAATAACTGCTTCTCGTTCAACGAATTCCGCGCCGCTGCCGACTTCGAGGGTGGCAACAGCTATGCTGCCGAGCTCCTGCCGAAAGACGGACTGACAGTTGACGGAGTACACTTCACATTTGGTGAGATGGATACAAACAACGGACTTGCATGCGACGGCGACACAATCAAGCTGCCGGCAGGCAACAAGTATAACAAGGTTTATGTGCTCGCAGCTTCTGCAGCAGGCGACCGCGATGCCACATTCACCGTAGGCAAGAGCAAGCAGACCGTCAATGTTCCGTTCTATAGCGGATTCCTGGGACAGTGGGGCCACGAAGGTCAGACAACAGGATATCTGAAGAATGCCGAGGTTGCTTATGTAGGTACACACGGACACTCTGAACTCGGCGACCGCGTATATGAGTACACATACATGTTCAAGTATGGCATCGATATACCGAAGGGTGCTACACAGATCATTCTTCCTGCCGACAAGAACATCGTTCTGTTCGCAGCTACGGCAGTGAAAGAGGACAACCATGTTACACCGGCCGGCAAACTGTTCAGCACAGGCAACAAGACCGACGATCCAGACAAGGGTGCTGCCGAGCGTCCTAACCTGCTCAAGGGTGCGAAAGTCATCGCCAAGTCGGGCGAAGTGAACGCAGAGGAAGGTGCAGCAAACCTTATCGACGGTAACAACGAGACAAAATGGTGCGACACCAACGACGCTCCTAACTACGTGGCATTCGATATGGGCAGTGAGAAGACCTTCAGCGGATGGCAGATTCTGAACGCCGGCGCAGAGACTTCTGGTTACATCACACGTTCTTGTCTGCTGCAGGTGCGCAACAGTCTTACCGAAGAGTGGAAGACCGTTGACATGATCGACGGCAACACAAGCAACGAGGTTATGCGTACCATCAATCCTGTAACAGCACGTTACGTCAGACTCTATGTCACAGGTCCTACACAGACCATAGGCGAAGGCGCAGCCCGTATATACGAATTGAAACTGTTCTAACAGACAAAAGCCTGTTTTTACAGAACAGAAATACAGCACGGGCGGCTGTCACCGTAGGGTGGCAGCCGCTTTTTTCGTGTGCCTATATGCCGGTCATACGATGCTCCGCTTTGCCAATATGTGGGAAACCGTCATCCCTTATTGTGGACGGTGTGTGAACAAAAATGGTATAATTGTAACTTTTTGTAAATGAATTTGCTTTATATTGGAAAATATGTTAGGGATGTTGTTGTGTTTATTGAATTTTTGTTATTTTTGTATTATACTAACTTTAATATAATTATGTTGAAAAAAAGATTTTTTTATGTTTTTGCATTAGCTCTGTTTTGCAGTTTAGGCAGGGCGCAGGTCAAGCACAAACTTGTGGTTCAGACAGTAGATGATCAGACAGAGGAGTACAAGCTGGAGAACATCAGCAAGATCACTTTCTCTGATGATTACATGAACATCACTCCTTGGAACAGCATGCGAAGCGACAGCTATGCATTCGATACCGTTGCGCGTATGTATTTCGTTGAGGATGAAGACACCACGGACGGTCTGTCACGGGTGAGCAAGAGTCCATTATCGTTCTTGCTTTCTCAGGCAGGACAGACAGTATCTGTCAGCGGAATGGAAAAGCCGGCGGACATGTATCTGTATGATACTGCCGGAATGGTTAAGGGCAAAGTAAAGAACTGGGATGGAAAGTCTTACAGCATCGCATCGCTTCCTGCCGGTACATACATAATGGTGGTAGGAAATCATCCGTTCAAGTTTGCCAAATAATTCAATCCATATTTAAACTTAATACTTATATAATATATAGAAATAAAATTTACACTTATGAAAAGTCTTTTTAAATCGATTATATGTAGTGCTCTCGTGTTGTTTGCAATGCCTTCATTCGCACAGACAGAGCAGATGACAATACATTTCAAGAACGGAGACAAGGTTGTATATCCGGTCACGGATATCGAGGAGATAAGCTACTCGGTCATAGACACTCCGGAGCCTGTGAAAGAGGTTGAGGTAGGCGATTACTACTACAGCGACGGTACGTGGAGCTCCGGCAAGGAGGCACCGCTGGCCGACAAGACTTGTATTGGTATCGTGTTCTGCAAAGGTCTGTGCCCGGAGGCTGAGGACGACTGCGAATACAAACTGAAAGATGGTGCTACTCCTCTTGACGAGGTTCACGGATATGTGGTAGCCATCAACAACGCTGCCGAAAGCGCTGCATGGGGTTCATGGGATGCAGATGGTGATGAAGGTGTAGGTACTTCATACGACCAGACCGACTTCAGAGGCTATTCCAACACACAGGCCATCAAGGCTAAAGCCGAGGCTAAGGCCGGAGGATTGAGCGACGACGCAGACAACAACTATCCTGCAGCCTACTATGCAACAGAGGTTTACGAATCAACTGTTCCTGCTCCGGAAAGCAGCACAGGATGGTTCCTGCCGTCAGCATTCCAGCTGAAGTACATCTACAACCACAACGAAGAATTCAACGACAACTTCGAGAAGGTTGAAGGTGGAAAGGCTGTTTATGGTCGTGACGCAATATACTGGTCAAGCTCTGAGTGCTTCAAGAGCAGTCTCAGATACTGGGCATACATGGTAAATCTCGATTCTTCAAACATCACTCCGGGATATATCAGCAACCAGGCAAAGAAGAAGACTTATGAGGTACGTTCTATTCTTGTATTCTAATTCTGAACGAAGCAGTTTATGAGACTAAAGTATATATTATTGTTGATGGTTTTTGCGCTGAGCTCTTCGCTGTATGCACAGAAAGTGAGAGAAGTGAAGCTGAAGCTGCGCAATCAGCCCGAACCGGTGAGCTATCTTGTTTCTGACATAGACAGCATCACATTCTCAAAGTCTGAGAACCTTCCTCACGGACCTTACAGTGTCAGCGTATCTAATGTCACAGCAGTATCGGCCGTAGTGAATGTCGTTCCCGACAACGATGCCGAGCCATACTATTTCGATATTATGTCAAAGGCCGACTATGAGGCTGCCGGCGGTGACCTGTCTGCCGTAATGAACGAGTTTATCCAGTATCTGGAAAGCATATACGGATTGAGTAGCAGTGAGGTGGCTTCGATGCTTCAGAGCCACGGACAGGACAGTGACACCTTCGACGGACTTACGCCTGATACCGAGTATTATGCGTTTGCCGTAGGTCTTTCAGACGACGGTACGGTGGGTACGGATGCGTCGGTCATTTCGTTCCGTACATCAAGAGGTGGTGATCCGGCACAGTGCACATTCGACATCAGCACTGGATATGTAGGCACAACTTATGCACTTATAAACGTCGTTCCGTCTGATGCGACCGTTCCTTATTATTGCGGAGTAGTTCCTGCCAGCGAATATACGTCTGATGCGGACCTGGTTGCGGCCAATCAGGCAGAGCTGAAAGACATGGCCGAGTCGTTCGGCTACGACATCGCCAGCGTCGTGAAGGCTGTAGCTATGTATGGTGAGAACGAGATGGATGAAGACGGTCTCCAGCTTGGTACGGAATATGTGGCTTATGCTTATGCTATCGGTTCCGACGGCGGAGCCACGGGAACGGTATATACTCGCCGCTTTACGACAGCTGCCAGCGAGTCGTCCAATGTGAAGATAGACATCTCGTGTCCTAAATATTTCGACGGTGACGCTCTGAGCGAATACAACCCGGAGAAATATTCACGCTATGCCGGCTATGTTGTCGTTCCTGCTTATGTTACGGTTGACGATGTAAATGCCATGCATTGGTATGTCGGCCTGACCGCAGGCGATGCGTCAGATCCTGCCATGTATCCGGACGAGACCGTGATATATGCGCTCGTCGACAATGGTGCTGGCGTGGTTGACAAGAAAGAGATCACCTTTATTGCCAACTGGGGAACAGCCACATTCCTCGGAGTAGCACAGGATCATAGCGGAATATTCGGAGACGTTGACCGTCTGACGATGACTTTCGACAAGGCCGGTGCCGCTCCTGCCGAGGAGTTTGAGGCTGCGCAGCAGGCGGCTTCAGCTCAGTTCCGTATGAAAGGGATGAAGCGTGCTCCGAAACATCTCTACGAAATGTTGCGTGACAAGAAATCAGTTAAGTAAATTTTCTTATCATATCAATTAAGTTGGTCCGGTGTCAGAGTGTTTCTGATGCCGGATTTTTTCATTTTATATATATGCCTCTGACGCAACATCCATAACGCAACGGTGTATGTTACAACGGTGAGGCAACCGTTTTTCGGCTCATCAGACAAACAGTTGTGGAAAATAAAAAGATTATACCCGCATTGTGTGAAATACAATGTCATATTCTTAGGTAATCTTTATGTGGTCAGATGGAAATGTTTACGGTGTTTCTCCGGCACCCGATATCCGTGTCTTTCAGTGAAAACCCGGAGAATGAATTACAATTTTTCTTGACTTTATTTTGACAAAATATTTTCGCTAAAGAGATGTGAATGGATGTTAAATCGGACGTTATGAAGCCTGTTTCGGGCTGAGCCGCCCCTTGACATACCCTATATCGTAGTCCGAAAAAGTTCATCCGACGTTGCGATATTGCCCGTTTCGCAGTTCGATTAAGCCCATTTCGGGGGCTGAAAAGCACCATATCGCACTCCAATATAGGCCATTTCGCATGCCGAAATGGTGCTTTTCGCAAGGCAATGAAATGCCCGTTAAACATAAATTACTGGTTTTCAATACTTTACAAAAGTCTCTTATTTTCCGCGTATTTGCGTCCGAAGGAGGGTCTGCTCGCAAATACGCGCTTATTTTTCGGGGTAGAACAGGAAACTTGGGCTGAAAAATCAGAATCCGCTTATAATCTGAAAGTGACCTGTATCGTTTTCATTTAGGTTTTTACCCAAATCGGTCATTATACCGCATATGGTTTCATATGAGAGAGTATTTATAGTTGATTATCAGCGATATTAGAAAATATCGGTAAAAAAATAATCGCTGTAAGAAACAGGGTGAAAAAGCCGTTTTTGGAAGAAGCAAAGAGGAAAAGAAAAAGGTGGGTTTAGGTGAAGATTTAACAAAAACTTAACAAACGGTAGTCATTTTTATACTTTGCTGATGGCCGCTCGGAGTGAGGTCAAAACTGCAACGGAATTGTCGGGGAATTATTTAGTATTCTTGAAAGTTAATGCATTAAGTAAATTATGAACCAATAAGGGTACAAACTTTATCTATAAGCTACATGAAATGATTTGCTACAACTATAATATGTCTATATGAAAAATGTTATATCTCCTCACAACAGAAACAACAGAAAAGGACTTCGACAATAAGAGTTAATTTGCTTAAACCTAACGGGAAAAGAATAGTCTAATAATTGGTTAGGTTATTCCTTTTCGCTATCTTTGAAGTGACATTAAGACGGATAAGTTATGAAAAAGTTGCTGTTCATATTGCTTGCATGGGTTGTTATGGAGGGGCTTTCTGCCCAGAATAACGACGGTGCGGATATGCCTGCATTGCTGGAAAATAAGGTGTGGAAAATGCAATTGCCACAAGACAAGCAATATGCTATGGAAATGGAATTTCGCGATGCAGGGTGGAGAAGCGTCTTTTTGTATGATGGTAAGAGAACGGAAACTTTTTATTCTTATTCTTTATGCGGAGATACAATCAAAGTCTTTGAATCGAGGAAAAACTATATTATCCAAGAACTGACCGACAGCACATTGATTTTTCAGTATCTGCCCGACACGCTGACCATTGGCGTTGGTCCGGTCAGATGCGTGACAGACAACAGCCTGCAAGGACAATGGGAGAATGAGAACCGCTTGGACAGTATTTGGCGTGCGGAAATCAGTTTGAATATAGGCGTTCTGGATATGTCGGGGAGTCCAGTCAAAGACTTGTCAACTATTGAGCCGCCACGATGGGCAAAATGGGATTATGACTTAGAGAAATATTACACTTCCCAAATGGTATATCCCGAAGAGCTGTTGAAGAAGAACCAAGCAGGATATTCCGTAGTCATGTTTTCTATCGACACTTTAGGGCTTCCACATAACACTTATATACTGACTTCTAGACATAAAGAGTTCGACAAAGAGGTTATCCGGCTGACAAAAGAGTTGCCGCATTGCCTGCCATGCAGGGACAAGGACGGCAAGCGGATGAAATGTTACTATGCGGTTTATGTGCCTTTCCTGCCACAACATTACCGGAACAGGGTGAAAGCGGACAGCATCGCGGAAGAAGAGCAGAAACACTGTTTTGTAGAATGGGAAGCAGTCTCTTCTTTTCAAGACGGAGAGCCGTGGTCTGCGCAAAACTACATCACCCGACATTTAAAGTATGACCCCACGTTATTGGGTGACAAACAGCAAGCAAGAGGCATCTATACGATGCGGATTAACTCGTATGGAGAAGTGTATGAAGCCAAAGTCTTACGAAGTTGCGGCATACAGGATTGGGACAACCAAGTATTGGAAATCATCAGAAAAATGCCACGCTGGACACCCACCATCAATTATTATGGGAAGGGGGAATATCGGGAATCCGTATGGACTATACCTATCTTTTTTAAAAGGAACGGGAACTTGATAGCGCATACAGCTGAAAGTCACCTTGAAGTCGGCGTTCCTATATGCTATTTGAATGAACAAGGCGATACCATTATACCCTACGGCAAATACAAGTTCTGCCAAACGGATACCATACGGCACATAGGTTTTGTGTATGAGAACAGACAAAATGCACGAATCGTTTGTATAGACAATCAGGGCAAAGAATTGTTCTATGTGTACAAATACGATAACGGCCCCGACTATATCCGTGAAGGACTTTTCCGCATCATGGATGAGGACGGATGGATAGGGTTTGCCGATTCATTGGGCAATGTGGTTATTAAGCCTCAATTCAAATTTGCCACATCATTTGAAAACGGAAAAGCACAAGTCACAACAAGCGGGGACGCAATTAATGATGGAGAACATTCTTTTTGGAAATCAGATGAATGGCAACTTATTGACCACAAAGGCGATAAAATGATAAAATATGTGGCCATCAGAAATGGTACGAGTTTGAAAGGGTTGCAAATCACTATATTTGGTAAGCAAAGAGAAATTTCCCAAGAAATATCCTACTCATATCCTCCTGACATTGAATTTGCCAACAATCTCGATGTTTGGGTTAACTTACAAGACGTTAGTTTTGATGGTAAAGACGATATACTTGTCAATCTTGGTCAGTATAGCAATCAAATGATACAATATTATGATTGCTTTGTGTGGGATGAAACTAAGGGGCAATATTGTAAAGATGAAAGTTTTAGGCAGATAGAAAATCCACAAATAAACAACGAGAAGAGATGTGTGTTTTCTTCATCGCGTATCTCGGCTGCATCTTACAGCTACAAACGCTTTGAGTTTATTGAAGGTCATTTTATTGAGACAGCCGTATTGACCCAGACTTTCAGAGCCTCTAAACAACCGCCTTTATTCACTGAAAAGCAATATGTAAAAGGCAGGGGCTGGGTAACATTGCACAAAGATGTTCCAGTAGACAAGATAAACCGTGATTGGCTGTCAATCATAATGAAATAACACCCTAAACAGATGAGAATATGAGAATGAAAGTATTACTGTCAGTTATTAGTTTACTGGCTTTCCTCCCATTACAGTCCCAAGACATTGATTTCCCCTTATCGCAATCGGAAATAGAGAAGTATGAAAGCCGCATTCGTATACAACGACTTTCCGATGTTAATATCACCCATGCTGATGCTTATCGAATTAAAACACAGCAACCCGTTTATTCACCGCAGACAAAACGAATTGTGGTTGATGTAATCAATGTGAACGGACCAACGGCAGAACTGGCATACCATCATCTGAAACAATGGAAAAATGGACAATGGGTCAGTTTCCCCTTTATAGACAATCTCGGCTTTGCTGGCGTAGGCAGGAATTTATCCAAAGGTGACACGTTACCCGAATATATTCACGTGTCCGAATTCAAATATCCATTAAAGCCGAATAAGTATCAAGTGAATTTTTATGTGTTAGCCAACATATACACTTATTGTGAGCTGACAAACGGAAACATCATGCCTGTAAAGGAGACAGAAATGGACGGGGCTTTTATTTTCAAGGTTTTGCCATCAGCTAATGACTCTATTCGCATTCTGTTTGAGAACCATACGAATCTGGATGTTCAACCCGTTTTCTTGCCAAGTGTAGGTACAGATGAATTGTATATGGCGCATCCGTTAGCCCGTTCCGGTTGGAGTGGTGAGGCCGATTATATGAGAAACTGTGCTCGTTTAAAAGGTGGAGAAGCGATGTTGTTCACCATCCCTATCTCATGGGACATAAACCGAATTACAGATAAGAACTATAAAAAGCGGTTCATGTCTGGAAAATTGTTGCCAGGAAAATATAAAATAGGCCTACAATTGGAAATTTATATGGATACAGAATTTGAAGTAAAATGATAGTATATGAAACAGAAAGTCTTATTGTTAACTATTTGCTTGCTGGCTATCCTTTCTCTGCAAGCGCAAACCAACGAACGGTACATTGAAGTGACGGGCACATCGGAAATAGAAATCGTGCCCGACAAAATTCATTATCTGATTGAAATCCGTGAATACTTCGAGGAAGAATTCGACGGGAAATCGAAACCTGAAGAATACCGCACCAAAGTACCTTTATCAGAGATAGAACAAGGACTGAGAGAAGCCCTTGCCAACGCAGACATTCCACAAAATGCTATTCGCACGCAAGAAATCGGTGACTATTGGCGGCAGCAAGGGCAGGACTTTTTAGTGTCCAAGAAATTCGACATCACACTGACTGACTTCAATCAGATAAATGAGATAATCAAGCACATAGATACGAAAGGCATCCACACCATGCGCATCGGTGAATTGGAGAACAAAGACATGCTTGCCTATCACCAAAAGGGAAAAATTGAAGCATTGAAAGCCGCTCAAAAGAAAGCGACTTATCTGGTAGAAGCACTGGGCAAGAAATTGGGTGACGTGATACGCATTGTGGAAGAAGGGAGCAGCAATGCCTTTCCGTTTGCGCAAAGCAATGTCCTGTCATCCGGTGCTGCCTCATTCGACAACTTCCGCACCATCAAGAAGAACTATTCCATGCTGGTACGTTTTGAAATCATAGATTAAAATGGCCTCGTAATTAAAACGTTTGCAAACTCATTGAGTGAGATATATCATCTTTGCAATCCTTGTTGCATATTCTCAATTTTCCAATCATACGCCCCCTCTGCGACATCGCCAACCTCTTTGAGTGTATGGCGATGTTTTATTTCGTCAAAAGGCTGTCGGCTCTCCGCATAATCACAAAGCCATGCGCCGACCGCATTCTGCTGTTCGATTGTTTCTCCGTACTCCTGCATGACGCTTTTGATGTCAGCAGCTTCGGATGGGGCAAAGAACGATTGGTGCTGCTCCGTGCCGAAATGGATAATCGCATCAATGGCTCGCTTAAAGACCTCGTTTGCTTTATAAAGAATATCGGCAAGCACATTCAGAATATGCCTGCTCGCTTTCAGCGCACTTTGCAGCAAACGGATGGTCTTGTCTTTCTCCGCCGTAGCACGACTTACGGCAAAGTTAATGCGCTGCCGCTCGCCGTCCTCTTGCTCCTGAAGCTGCCGTACCGCCTTGTCCCTTTCAATAGCAAGTGAACGGCTCTGCATCAAAGCCCTGTCACGCTCATCTTCGGCTTTCTGTTTCTCAGCAACCAATACCTTTGCCATTTCCTCTACCTTAGTTTTTACTGCATTCGGAAAGGCTTTTCTGATGCGCTCGTTCTCGGCTTTAAGTCTGGCGATTTCCTTTTCCATAGCGGCCGACTTACCGACTCCTACGAGGCTGCCGAAGCTGTCAAGTATGCTGTCCACTTTCGCCTTGCGCCCGTCCTTTAATTGACGTTCCTTGTCGGCAATGTCTTTGTCAAGGGACTGGCGGTATTCCTCTTTCGCCTTGTTCTCTCCCTCGATGAACTGCCGTTCCGTTTCGGCTTTCTCTTTGGCAGCAAGGGCTGCTTCCTTTTCGGCTTCCGCCTTTTCCGTCTCCTGCTTCTGCTTGTTGATGATGAAGTCCGTGCGTTCCAAATGCTCTTTTCCTGTAATCTCCTTTGAGATACCCCTTTCCATCTCCAAACACTCAGCCAAAACGGTCTGCATTTCGCTCATGGCTTTCTCGTCTAATTTGCAGGACTTGCCCGTTTCGTGGTTCATCCAGTCCCATACGATATGGGCGTGTAGGTTGGGCTTCCATGTTGCATTGTCACCGGGCGTTCCGTAGTGCCCCTCGTCACGATGGATGAACACCTGCAGGGCGGTTATGCCCCAACGTTCCCTGCACACCTCACAGAAACGCCGCAACTGCTCCATCGTGGTGTCACCCTTTATGACGACCACGCCCTCCTTGAGCGGAGTGCTGCCACGGACTATGGTCACCTTTCCTGTCTTCTTGTTCACCCTTTCCCGGTCTTTGGTCTGCATCGCCCGGCCTGTCTTTTCCTTGACCATTGCGGCTATCCGGTTGTATCGGTCGGTGAGCGTTGCTTCACTGAAATCAGGTGATACCCACGTTTCGTTTCCTGTCATGAGGTCGGTGCGGATGTAGAACTTCTCCTTGCGGATATTGGCAAGGTATTCTGTTGTGCGCCTGTTGTGCGCCTCGCTGCTGCCGATGTTGCACGGTTTGATGTTGATGGATGTCTTCTGTGCCATAATGCTTGTCTGTTTGTGAGTTTAACGATGGGTTATTAGGGCTGCGCCTTAATCGGAGGGTGCAGGGAGAGGGTCACTTCCTGCTTGGGGTTCTCAGGGGCAAAAGCCACTGAGCGGAGTTTCCAAAGAGGGGGTCACTCTTTGGTCGGGTTGCACAGGGCTGAAAGTCCTTGTCGGGTTCTTAGGGCAGAGCCATAAGTGGGACGGGGCAACGCCCAGCCCCTCGGGAGAGCCCACAACTTCGGAGCGCAGCGGAGAGGTTATAGTGGGCTATATCTGGGCAAGCCCAGTCAGCCAACGCCACAACAACGGAGTACCGCTGAAATCCGTCTGTTGCGCCTGTTATTTTTCCGTGCCTGTGTCGGTATCATCCACAACGCCAATCATGCCGCCATGCGCTTCTTTGCGGCTCTCATTGGAACTTTCGGCTAACGGCAGGTTGCTGTTCTCTATGATAAGGAAATGGTTTGTTTCACCCTCGTTGTTTTGTATGCCAGTCCGATGGTCGCAAGCCACGGAGGAACAAAGGGAAGAAGAAAGAGGTGCTGCACCGCTTTCCGTGGTGTCCGTTTCCTGCCCTTGACTTTGGCAACCGTCCTGCACGGTACACGGCTTGCTATCCGAAGCCGTATCATTAGAAAGAGGTGTCCGCTTTCCGTCCGCCAGTTCTTTGACATTAGCTGATGGCTTGACATAATGGGGATTGGTCAGGAGGACACCACCGACATACCAGCCTGTAAGGAAATGCAGGGTGTGTATGGAAGTGCGGTTGTTGGTTCGGGTGGTCAGCACACCGAGCCTGTTAAAACTGTCTATGAGTTTGCCGACCGTCTTTCGGTTGCAACCCAAATATTCCGCAAGTTCCACATCGGAAGCTGCGACTTCTCCCACCTCCAAGGCTATTCCTATGCCCTTGATGTTACAAACGGTCTTTGTCCGCACGGCGTGGGTCATCAGCCTGTGCAGGCATTTCTGCCTTTGGGCGGAAAATCTGCCTTCCAAAATAAAATTCCACTGCTCGTCCGAAAGGATGGTGCAGTAATGTATGCTCTGTTTGTTTTTGCACATAGTCTATGATATTTAGGTGTTACACCGGTCAGTTACCTGCCCATGCCTTGCCGCCGTTCGGGCATGTAATACTCCCTGTCCGCCGCTATGTGGTTCAGCACATCCTGCAAACGGTCGAGCTGGTCATGGTCAAGCACACGGATAGCGTTGATGGTTATCTTCTGCGTGGCAATCCTGCGGTGGGCAATGTCAGTTTCGCTCATCGTGCCGCCGCCGTCCGCATGGATGGAACGGAGGTAGGCGTTCACCGCTTCCGTCTGTTCTTTTGATGGGTACGGTGCCGCCCATCGGTCTTGAATGTAGTCAACCATTCGGCTGACCGCATCGGCCAATATCGGGTCATGCCTTGCAATGACGGGTATCAAGTCCTCTTTCCTCATAATTCCTGCTTTGTCTGTAATGAACTTGGCTTGTGCTTCTTGCCGCCACGCAAGGCTTCAAGCCGTCTGTTGAAATCTTCCTCGCTGCCTGTTCCCGATGTCCCTCCCTGCTCAATCCAGCCGATGATTTCATCCTCGAAGAAGTAGAGCTTATTGCCCCTCTTGTGATACGGTATGCGCTTCTCGGAAGTCATTGCGTAGATGGTGGAAGCGGATTTGCCAAGCAAAGCGGCGACATCATCCAAGGCAAGCAACCGTCTGCCTTTCTGTTGCGTGGCTTTGCCCAACGCCTCGTCCACCTTGTCCGCAAGCTGCCCCACCTTTTCAATCAGGAGGGAGACAGCCTGCGGCAGTTGTTCAAATGTGATTTAATCCATAAGCATAATGTTTATTTGAGTGTAATCTGTTCGGAAGCCTTGCGTTTCAGGTCGCTCACCACATCGGCATAAACCTGCGTGGTCGCCACGTTGCTGTGCGTAAGCATTTTTGATATGGTGTAGAGGTCGGTGCCTGCGGCGAGTTGCAGGGTTGCGTAGGTATGCCGGAAGCAATGAAAGGTTATGTGCTTTGTAATGCCCGCCGACTTAATCCAATCCTTGAGGTACAAGGGGAGCAATGCTTGCGTCATACCCTTGAACACCTGCCCTGTGGAACGCTCGCCACAGAGTGCAAGTGCTTCGTCTGACAGTGGCAAAATGGCTTCCGTCCGTGTCTTTTTGGTGACGATGTGCATACACCAGCCGCCATCCGCCGCCCTGATGATGTTCTCCCATTGCAGGCGGATGATGTCGCTGATGCGCAATCCCGTAAGGCAAGAGAAAAGAGCCGCCGATTTTACAACAGGCTTCTCGCATGGCGTGTTGGCAAGCATCTTCACCTCGTCAAGCGTCAGGAACTCACGCCTTGTATTGGCTTCCTTGGCGTGTTTCAGCCGTGGGGCGATGTTCTCCTTTATCCGCCTTTCCTCATAGGCTTGCCGCAGGACACATTTCAGCTTGTTCAGGTTGTTGTTGGCGGTGGATGCCATCATCTTGCTTTTGTTCTGTGTGGTGAGCGAAAGCATGTAGGTGAGAAATCCCTGACAGTATTCCACCGTCAAATCATCAAAGGTGCAGCTTCCGCCGCAATACTTCTCAAAATGCTTGTAGGCGGCGTTCCAATTCCTGAAATTATCATCGTCTGCCATTTTGGAGCGGAAGTATTCCAAGAAGCTTTCCTTGCCCCTGTTGCGGTCGAGGAAGCCGAACTCCTCGTTGATGATGGCTTCCGTCCGCCTGCACTTGATAAGCTCCGCATTGCGCAGCATGGTCTTGTTGAACTCCGTTTCAAACTTCTCTGTCGGGTTGGCATAAATGTATATGCCGAGATATTCTCGCCTTGTCAGCTTGCCCGTTTTCGGATGCCTGACGGGTGGGTAGAAGTCAAGATAAAGTGACAACTGCCCGTTCTTGATAGGTCGTTTCCTGACCGTCACTTTCGTACAAATGTTTGTCATATCGCTTATGTATTTAATTGGTTATAAATGTCCATTCTTCCCTTTTGGCTTTCGTGCTTGCGCTTTTACGCTCCGCTTCCTTTCGTGCCGCATCCCAGTCGGCTTTCAGGTAGTACAGGCGGTTGCCGTGTATGCGCTTTGTCCGTACCCCGTGTGTAAGTGCGAACCTGCGGACTTGGGTCTTGCCCAGCCCGAACAGCCGCATGATGTCGAAGCACGAATACCAGTGTTCCGAAAGGTTGTTGCCCAGCCGCTCGTTCTCTTCCGCCATCGCCTTGTCCACTTCCGCTTTCGGGAAGCACTTGGTGGCATTGGCCTTGATGCAGGGTATCGAATAGCGCATACGGAGGTTGTAGAAACGCCCGTAGGTGTAATTGAACTTTTGGCATATCTCCGCCATCGTGTAAAGGTCGCCGCCGACACTCTCCCTGTCCGTGAACGTGTCACGCACGGACTGCTTGTAATTCGCTGCCGGAATGAGCCGCCGTCTTGTCGGACAGCCCTTTGTTTCTTTCTTTCCCTCTTGTCGGTTGAGGGCGGCTTGCTCTTTTTCTTGTTTTTCTACGTTCATTTTCTTCTTTGTCTTTTTCCCCTGCCTTGCGAATATTGAAACACTCCGCTTGCAGTAGGTGGTTTCCTTAATCATCAGGAAGAAATCCTCCTTGGTGATTAGCGTGATGTGGTATGTAATCCTGCAAGCCCGGAGCGTACCCTTGTAAATCAGGTTATACACGGTGCGGCTGCTCACTTGCAGTATGTCCGCCACCTCCCCAATGGTGAGGAACGGCTTGTTTGGCATATCCCGACCGAAGTCGGGCTGGCCTGTTAATTTGTGTTCATTTTGACGGTCCATCATCGAAGAAATTTAGTTGCACATTGTTGAATGCTGTTGCACGCTGCTGAAAGGAAATCGAACCGTGCGACCCCTCCTGCGAGGTACAACCGTGGTACAAAATTACTCCAATAAGGACTAAACGCCAATAGCCGAATTTTCCGTCTGTTAAAATATATTAGCTGAAAATCAAGTAGTTACAACGCTTATTTTTACAACCGCTTGCCTCTGTTTTGTCCTGTTTTTTTCATGTGGAATACATATGATTTATGCATTTATGCTTTCAGCCGTCTTTTTGCTTTCCATTGGCCTCTTTTCGTTTGATTTTTCTTGACATAGCCCGCCATGCCCGCAAAAGATCCAACGAAAACAAGCTCAATATAAAGCAAAAATACAGACTGAATTCTAATGACCGATTCGGGTTGGAGAAAACGGTGCTCGTCCGACTGTTTAAAACAATTTATCAGGTATCGGAGACAGTTTATTCGATACGGAACTTCAGTTTTTCCATTGAAACCAATATCCGTTTTATTTCTACGGAGCCGCTTTTAGTGTCAGTGCGTGGGGTGGTGTGTACGCTGTTCCGCTGTTCACGATGGTTGATGTTTGTCGTGCGTGCCGGCGGAATGCTCAGAACACAGTATGTTGTAGCCCTCAGCGCACAATAAACAAGTCCGGAACATATGGCATTAACATATATTCATCTAATAAGAAAAACAACATACGGAAATTATTATTATATTTGCATTATCGCAGTGTGTGCGCCGGTGTCGTGCATAAGATATGTATTCAGGACATGACGTGCAGGCGCGTGTATGCCGGTATGTGTGACCCGCTTTTGGGGATCAACGGCTTGAATAACATAAGCCTTATAACGTGATAATGGATGAAAAATACTCGGACACCAGCTGTATGAGCGTAAAAAACGGCATTAGAATGTCCCAATATAGCAAAAAGATGTTAATGGCGGCTCTGCGAAGTTAAACAGTATTAATCCAATCCAACATTTTGACATTTCATTCGTCATATATGTAGCTTTACGATTGAGCAAAAATAAGTATTAACTAAACAACATTAATTTAGGTATGAAAAGAACAAACGTAGTTATTTTGGCTGTTGCTGCCGGAATGATGCTCATGACTGGCTGTGCCAGTAAAAAGGATCTTGAGAACTGTCGTTTAGAAAATAAAGAATTGATGGGTAACTATCAAAGCACAAAGGATAAACTCTCGGACACCAATGCGCAGCTTGCCGCAGCACAGGCACGTGTGAAGTCACTTGAAGACCAGCTCGAGCGTCAGACCAAGGACTATGCAGCATTGCAGCAGTCGCTCGACAAGAGTCTGACAAACGCCGGTTCTAACAACATCAACATCTCTAAACTGGTGGACCAGATAAACGAGTCGAACCAGTACATACGCCATCTCGTTGAGGTGAAGTCGAAGTCTGACTCGCTCAACCTCGTACTCACAAACAACCTCACACGCTCGCTGAGCAAGGAAGAACTGAAGGAAGTTGACGTACAGGTGCTCAAGGGTGTGGTTTACATCTCGTTGGCCGACAACATGCTTTATAAGAGCGGAAGCTACGAGATAAACGACCGTGCGGCTGAGACACTGAGCAAGATTGCAAAGATAATAATGGACTATAAGGACTACGACGTGCTCATTGAGGGCAACACCGATAATGTGCCGGTGAACACATCGAGCCCGCTGATGAAGAACATACGCAACAACTGGGACCTCTCTTGTCTGCGTGCGTCAAGTGTTGTGCAGTATCTGCAGGATCATTACGGCGTGAACCCGAAGAGACTTACTGCCGGCGGTCGTGGCGAATACAACCCGCTTACCGACAACTCTACTGAAGTCGGCAAACAGCGTAACC
>ULRG01035548.1_pt1 | contig 21473 bp, 18 predicted proteins | sample 1955211 | NCBI WGS metagenome assembly ULRG01 (sample SAMEA4835676, study PRJEB28245) | human gut metagenome | biome: gut microbiome; material: fecal sample | place: Denmark | collected 2008
AAATGAAAGCAAAGTAAAAAGGGGCTGTGAAGAAATGAGGATTTATTTCTTCACAGCCCCTTTGGCATACAGTGATTTTCCGGGCGGGTCAAAAAGCCGCCTGTACAAGTTCTCTCTTAGTCTGTGCCATAAAAAAACCTCCTGATATAAGAATCATCACTTCCAACATGTGATACGTCTTATATTAGAAGAAAATCAAAAAATGTAAAAGGGAAAATAAAAAAGGCAGGGTTCAGGGTTAGTCCTTGGGGCGTGCTGCCCTTCGATTGAGCGAAAGAGGGGAGCGGGTTCTGTAGATTCTACGGGTAGGGCGGAGGTGGTGCGGCGCTTTTCGTCATCCTGAGCGGAGAAAAAAGCTGTATGTTAGGGAAACGCTTATCTGAATAATGGCAGCTGAGTCGAAGGATCTAAGCGCCGCGGAGTTTTGATGGCGTTTCGCGACGTCGTCATTTCGAGCGCAAGCGAGAAATCTCTATGGCAGAACGCTCATTGCCTGATGTGAGACAGCACCAAGACATCGTTTTTCCCAAGCGCATACACGCTGATTCCCGCAGTGTAGTAGAGATCGAGGGCTGCGCTCGGGATGACGATGCCGGAGAATCCCAGTCACCAGTCACTGCTAATCCCCAGTCCCTAATCCCTAGCCACTTATCCCTGCTTTCAAACTTACGGCGCTTTTGATTTGTGCGCCGCACCACAAACCTGAACCCGTCAACCTGAAGTTTGAAAGCAGGGATTAGGGATTAGTAGCTAGGGATTATGAACCTCGAGTGACTGGTGACTAGTGACTGGTGACTGAAATGCCAGCGCATGGCATCGCCCCATATATACTCGCAGCGAAGCCGCCTCCTTCATTCCCCATTCCTCATTAGTCGCCCCCATTCATCCTTTTGATTTCAGCCAGCAGGTCCTCCGCTTCTTGGAGCGAAGCGGCTTCCCTGTCTTCATTTTCTACAAGGCTCATATCGATCGCCATGCCTTCGTGGAGATCCTCAAACCAGGCGGCAGGCAGCCGGATCTCCTCTTCCTCTTCCGTCAGGAAGACCGCCATCTTCTCCTCGATGCGGTCCAGTGTCAGTTCCTTTTTCATCTTAGCGCTCCTTTGTGATCTGGTAGCCGTCGCCCGTGGTGGTCAGGGTCAGCGTGCCGTCGCGGTCGGTACGGTAAATGTGGACCTTGGCTTTTTCAAGCTTCGCTACGGTCGTCTTATGCGGATGTCCATAGTCATTGTTCAGTCCGCAGGAAATGAAAGCCTCCTTCGGTGAGACAGCCCGCAAAAAGTCCGGAGACGTCGACGTGCGGCTGCCGTGATGACCGACCTTCAGCACATCGCTCTTGAGCGTCCCCCGGTCAGCGAGGATGGATGCTTCCTCCTCTTTTTCCGCATCGCCGGTAAACATCATAGAGAAATTGCCATAAGAGAGCCTGCCGACGATGGAATTGTTATTGAAATCCGAATTTCCCTTCTTGTCCTTGATGACCTTGACCGGCCCGAGCACCTTGTAGGTGACGCCATCGAAGAAGGTAAGCGCATCGCCCGCTTTCAGCGCCTTATAGGGGATCTGGTTCGCCTTGATGGCTTTCAGATAATTCTTGTAAGACGCCGTGCCGGATGGCATGCCGTCATCATAGATGGCTTCGACCTTGAAATTTTTGAAAATGGCCTGCATCCCGCCCAGATGATCGGCATGCGGATGCGTGATCACGACCTTGGAGAGACTCTTCACGTGATACTTTTTGAGCAGTGCCACGATGGTATCACGGTGCTCGATGTCTCCGCTGTCGATCAGGACAAATTTTCCATCCTTCTCCAGCAGGCAGGCATCGCCCTGTCCGATATCGAGCATACGTACCGTGAGAGCCTTCCCGCTCTTCGCCTCACTGCTCTTTGCCTTCGAAGTCGCAGAGGACGAAGCTGCCGCGCCACTGCCGCAGCCCGCTGCCGCCAGTCCGACCGTAAGCGTGAGTACGATGGCCAGAAGGTATTTCCAGATCTGTTTGATGGATAACATATAAGTCTCCTTTTGTAAAATAGGTGCAAATAGTTCGGGGTTAGCCCGTGGGGCGTGCCGTCCCTTGATTGCGTGCAAAAGAGGTTCATCGGGTTCTATAGGTTCAAAAAGGGGTGGTGCGGCGCATAAAAATCAAAAGCGCCGCGAAGGTTTGAAACTTGCGATTTTCTCGTATCGCAAGCCTAATCCCTAGCTACCAGTCACCAGTCACTAGTCACTAGTCACTAGCTACTAGTCCCCAGTCACCATTTTCCTCGCCCTCGGCACCATCCTTGCCACATCGCTCGCAGTATAGCCGACAGGTGTCTCTCTCGCAAGGAGATCGCCTGAAAGGCCGTGAAGATAGACGCCGCAGATCACAGCCGGCTCCGGATCCATCTCCTGCCCGGCAAGAGCGGCAATGATCCCGGTCAGGGTATCGCCCATACCGCCTGTCGCCATGCCGGGATTTCCGGTCACATTCACATAAGCGAAGCCATCTTTCGCGGCGATGACGGTCGGCATGCCCTTCAGGACGAGCGTCACTCCCCGATCCATCGCAAAAGCGATCGCACCATCAATGCGCTCTCTTTCCACTTCAGCCGCCGTCCTTCCCGTCAGATGGGCAAATTCCCCCACATGCGGCGTCAGGATCAGCTGGCCGGGGCAGCGGGAGAGATCGATCTCCATCTCCTTCACCGCATACAGCGCATCTGCATCGACGATGATCGGCTTCCTCCAGCGCGTGAGGATCTCCTTCACAAAGCGCTGCGTCTCTGCGTCCCGGCCAAGCCCCGGGCCGATGGCGAGCACATCATAGGCCTCTGCCTTTTGGAGGACTTCCTCTGCCATAGCAGACGTGAAGAAATCCGAATCCCCCACGGACGAAACCATGAGCTCGGGCATCTTGCCCGCTATCACAGCCGCCGCCTTTGGCACAGTCACGACAGCCACCTTGCCGGCCCCGGCATGGAGCGCGCCCTGTCCGGCGAGGAGCGCCGCCCCCTCCATGCCGGCCGAGCCGGCGATGATGCCGATGAATCCATTCTTTCCTTTATGACACATGCGCTCCCTTAAAGGCAGCAGATTTCCCACCTCTCTCTCTTCGACAAGGCTCACGGGAAGAGAGCGGCCCACAGCCGCAGGGAGGCCGATCGCGCTATAGAGCACCTTGCCGCAGTACTCATGCCCCGGAGAAAGCACATGACAGCGTTTGTACGACTCCAGCGCCACCGTGTAATCTGCCATGACGGCAAGCCCCATAGGCTCTCCCGTATCCGAAGACAGACCGCTCGGTACATCGACAGAAACCACCGACGCACGCGACGCATTCATCATCTCTATGACCTCGGCCTTCACGCCGCTGACCTCTCGGGAAAGCCCCGTACCGATCAGCGCATCCACGATGACATCCGCGCTTTCCAAAGGCGTCTCCCAGTCCGTATCCTCACTGACAGGGATGACCTGCACCCACATTTTTTCAACGATCCGGCGATACAGGCGTGCCGTTTCACTCATATGCGCCTCATTGCCGCACAAGAGTACCGCGACGCTTGCGGTCAGCGCGCACAAATACCTTGCGATGACGAAGCCGTCTCCGCCATTGTTGCCCGTCCCGCAGATCACCACCACAGACTTTCCCTTCCAATCGATCTCCGGCTGAATGAGCGATACCACATCGCTTCCTGCATTCTCCATCAGCACCGCTTCAGGAAATCCGTAGCTCTTCATCGCTTCCCTATCGAGCGAGCGCGACTCATCAGCCGTCGTGATGTACTTCATGATGACCTCCTGCCATGACGACCACCGTGATCGCCATCTCCTCTTCATGTGAAATAGAGATCGACATCTCCGTAATGCCAAGCTCTTCTGCCCGCTTGGCGAACGTCCCTGCGAGGTGAAGCATCGGCTGCCCCCACTCGCCCCAGGTCACATACGCATCCTGCCACGCCGAACCGAAGATGCCGATCCCGAGTGCCTTTCCTGCCGCTTCTCTAGCGCCCCAGAGCGCTGCATACGACTCCGCACGCTTTTTCCCTTTCTTCTCGCAATGCGCGATCTCCTCTTCCGTGAATATCTTCTCCGCGCGGCGGGGAAATTTCTCAAGGATCCGCTCCCACCGCGCGATCTTCACCAGATCTACACCGACAAACATAGCTCGTACCTCCTTTTGCTCTATTGTACTAAAGAGGGGGACAGGGTTCAAGGTTCAGGCTTAGACCGTAGGACGTGCTACCCCTTGATGGCAAATGAAAGCCTCGCTTGCATAAGAAATTAGAAATGCGAAATGGTGGTGCGGCGCGAAAAATAATGAAGCGCCGCAGAATTTTGATAGCGCTTCGCGACGTTGTCATCCCGAGCGCAGCCGAGGGATCTTTCTTGCACTGCGGTCAGTATCACATAGGCACTGGCCGGGAAACGACGCCTCGGTGCTGCGTATTTCTGCTTTCGCACACCCATCGTTTATCGGCCTGCAAAGAAGATTTCTCGCTTCGCTCGAAATGACGATACGCGAGAGTGACTCGTCACCCTGCGCCCCTAATCCCTAGCCACTGGCCACTCATCCCTGCTTTCAAACTTGTGGGTTAGCCTCTGGGGCGTACCGTCCCTTGGCTGCGAATGAAAGCCTCGCTTGCATGAGAAATAAGAAAGGTGGCGACTTCACCGCTTAATATGAATAGCGTTCCTCGCAGGCTATTTATGGCATCAGTCAAGCGACGTACCAGCCCCATGGAACCGACAACCCAGAACACAAAATAAAAAATCCCACAGTCCTAAGACCATGGGATTTCTTTCTCGGAAAATTAAGCCTTTTCTTCCATCTTTTCCTTGTAAGCTTCTTTTGCTTCTTCTCTAGCTTCAGCAGCAGCTTCTTTAGCTTCTGCAGCTTTTTCAGCAGCGATAGCAGCATTTACGTTTGCGTTCAGACGGGATTTTTTACGAGCAGCAGCATTCTTGTGGATCACGCCTTTTTTAGCAGCGCTGTCAATGATGCTTACAGCAGCACGAAAAGCTTCGTCTTTATTTTCAGAGTTAGCAGCAGCGACAGCCTTCTTGATAGCGCCGTGAATCTGGGATTTAACAGCAGCGTTAGCAGCTTTCTTAGCAGCGTCCTGTCTCATGCTTTTCATATTGGATTTAATCTGTGGCAATGGTTTCACCTCCCGTCTGCATTATTCATACCAAAGTATTTTATCATAAAGGACGAGTGATAGCAAGGTCGTTTGGAAAGAAAATTTAGAGAAACGTTTCCTGCAGGCTCTAGGGTGCAGTGCATGGTGCGGATATACGGCAAAATCCCTTTCCTAGAAACGGCGCCTCTGTTCCTTTATGCGTTATGCACCATCCGCTCGCCTTCCTATAAAAAAGGACATGCGATCTCTCACACGTCCTTTTCATACTCTTACAGCGTCAGCGCTCTTTCGAAATGTTCCTTCAGGACTTTGATAGAAGCCGCAAGTTCCGCATTTTCTTCCTCCGTCAGATGCAGCTCGATGATGTCTTCTACGCCATCCTTGCCGATCTTGACCGGTACAGAAGCGAAGCTGTCTTTGATGCCGTACGGGCCATCGAGGTATACAGAGACCGGCAGCACCTTGTGTTCATTGTGGTAGATCGCGCGGACCAGTTCTGCCGTTGCGGACGTGACACCGAATTCCGTGCAGCCCTTGGTCGTATTTTCCACATAGCCTTCACGGTGTACCTTTTCCAGGATGACATCCTTCGGATCCATCTTGTAAAGCTCCGGCTTTTCAGCGAGCAGTTCATCCAGCTTCTTGCCGGCGACCGTGACATGGCTCCACGGGATCATGCTGGAGTCCCCGTGTTCACCCAAGAGGTACGCCGTGAGCGAGCGGCGGTTGATCTTCAGCTGGTCAGACAGCTGGTACTGCAGACGAGCGGAGTCAAGTGCCGTGCCGGAGCCGATGATCTTATTCTTCGGATAGTCCAGCTTGTACTGGATATATTCTGCGATGATATCGCATGGATTGGAGATCGAGATGATGATCCCGTCGAAGCCGGACTTTTCGATGAGCGGCAGGAATTCCTTCGTCGTCGCGATGCCGCCATCCATCATATCAAGGCGGGTCTGTCCCGGCAGACGAGGCTTGCCGGATGCATTGATCATGATGTCTGCATCCTTCATGTCATCGATCGTACCTGCATACGCTTCGAAATGATGCGGCTGGTAGCTGACCGCATCCATCAGGTCGAGGGATTCACCCATCGCCTTGTCATTGTTCACATCGTAGAAAACGACTTCATCCGCCAGCCCCTGTACCGCGAGCTGCAGTCCCAGATGAGAGCCGACATTGCCGGCACCGATGATTCCTACTTTTCTTGTCTTGATTGCCATATTCTTCTACACTCCTTTGCTTCATTTTCTGGCATTGATATAGAATTATCCCTATATGTCATTCTATCATGTACTTATGAGATGACGTATGCATATTATACTACGGATCTTGAAAATTGAAAATAGCATCGCTATCACAAAAAGCCTCTCCCCATAGACGCCGCCGAGAGAGCTTTTCGTTGACCGCTCGCTTTTCCCTTCGCGAATGAAACGCCGTGATCTCGGAGCGTATGGAGTACCGTGTTTCCCGTTTTCCGATGCCCGCCCATTTCTTTCATAACCGCAAACGAAAAAGATTTCTCGCTTGCGCTCGAAATGACGGTATGGGGAAGCGATGCGGGGACACGACTCTCCCTCCTTCCTATGGAAGGAGGTGCCCCGAAGGGGCGGAGGTTGGCTTCCCAAGCACCGCCGAGGGTGCTTTTTTCCGTTTACCGTTCGCTTTTCCCTTCGCGAATGAAACGCCGTGATCCCAGAGTGTATGGAGTACGGCGTTTCCCGTTTTCCGATACCCTCTTGTTTCTTCTTGACCGCAAACGAAAAAGATTTCTCGCTTGCGCTCGAAATGACACGCGTGAGAAGGTCGCCCCTCATCATCTTTCACACCACCACATAGAATTATGCCTCTGCGAAGTACTCTATCCTGCGCCTTTGTAAGACTATCCCTCCTCTCGTATCGTCATCCCGAGCGTAGCCGAGGGATCTTTGTTGCAATCCTCTTCCTCGCCAATTCTGCTGATCCGTTTGCATGAAGCACCGTATCCCACATTCTTGGAGTATCAGGCTTCCCGTTTCCGTTCACACGCATACACCGTCTTACCGCAAACGAAAAGATTTCTCGCTTGCGCTCGAAATGCCGGTATGGGAAAGCGGTATTCTCGCATCGCTTCCTTTCTCACGAGGAAGGGCTTTGTCTGTCGCCATTGGCTGAAGCAAGTCATTCTGCTGCTTATCAGAAATAAAAAAAGAGCACTGCCATCGGGCGATGCTCTTTTTGACCTTCTGTGCCTATCAAAAGTACTCGTTTCAAACGCGCAAGATCGTTCCTTCGGGCAAGTTCCGCCGAGCCTGTATCCTTATACCAGCTCTGCGAGTTCGAGGATAAGGGCGCGGCTCTTTTCCCAGCCGAGGCAGGGGTCGGTGATGGACTTGCCGTAGACGCCTTCGCCGATCTTCTGACTGCCATCTTCGATGTAGCTCTCGATCATGAGGCCTTTCACGATGCCGGCGACGTCAGAGGAGTAGCGGCGGCTGGCCATGACGTCTTTGGCGATGCGGATCTGCTCCATGTATTTCTTGCCGGAGTTGTTATGATTGCAGTCGACGACGATGGCAGGGTTGGCGAGCGTTCTTTCGCCATACAGGTCGAGGACCTTCTTCAGGTTCTCGTAGTGGTAGTTCGGCATGCTGGTACCGAAGTGGTTCACGTAGCCGCGGAGGATGGCATGGGCGAGCGGATTTCCTGTGGTGTGGACTTCCCAGCCGTGAAAGAGGAAGTCCTGCTCATTCTGTGCGGCTTCGATGGAGTTCATCATGACGGAGAGGTCGCCGGAGGTCGGGTTCTTCATGCCGACAGGGATACCGGCGCCGCTGGCGATCATGCGGTGGAGCTGGTCCTCGACGGAACGCGCGCCGATCGCGCCGTAGGAGAGGAGGTCGGAAAGGTAGCGATGGTTTTCCGGATAGAGAATCTCTTCAGCGCAGGTGAAGCCGGTCTCTTCGATGACGTGGACATGCATGCGGCGGATGGCCTTGATGCCTTCCATCATGTTCTCATTGCCCTCGGGATCCGGCTGGTGGAGCATGCCTTTATAGCCTTTGCCGATGGTTCTCGGCTTATTCGTGTAGACTCTTGGCACGATGAAGAGCTTGTCCTTCACTTCGTCAGCGACTTTCGCAAGGCGCGTGCAGTAGTCGAGGACGGCAGGCTCATTATCTGCCGAGCAGGGGCCGATGATGAGGAGAAGTCGGTCGTCTTTGCCGGTCATGATGTCCTCGATGGCTTGGTCTCTTTCTGCTTTCAGCTTTCTGTATGGTGCGCGCAGCGGGATCTCCTGCTGCACTTCGATCGGTTCCGGCAATTTGCGGACGAATTTCATCTGTTCTTTCATAGGGTTGGCTCCTTTTTAGGTATTGTTGCTTGGTTATTAGGAAATCGGAAAACGGTTAGTGGATTCAGGGTTAGCCCACAGGGTGGGGCGCCCCTTGATTTGGGATGAAATCTTTGCTCGAATGAGGAATTAGAAATTAGAAATGGTGGTTCGGCGCAAAATAATATGAAAGCGTCGCAGAGTATAAATAAAGTGATGCCCGATCTCTGTTTTCCCTCCTTCCTTTGGAAGGAGGTGCCCCGAAGGGGCGGAGGTTGGCTTGGGACTTTCCTCTCCCTCGACCACCCCCTAGCCCTTCATCTATCCCCTTCCAGAGGAAGGGGATAGATGAAGCGCGGTTTCTGCTTTCCAACTTGTGGTGGCGGCTTCGCCGCGAGTATATATGGGGCGACGCCCGAAAGCATTGAGAATAACAGGTTTCCCGTTTGGAATTTCCAAACATCCTCTTCCAGACCGCGAACGAAAAAGATTTCTCGACTTCGCTCGAAATGACGATACGATAGGATCTGATGTCTTCTGGTCTTCCAATCACCAGTCACTCCTAATCCCTAGCTACTAATCCCTAGTGACTAGTCACCAGTCCCTAGTCACTCAATTTCTCTATCTTAAACACATTGATCGTATCGACATCCGGGCAGCAGAAGAGGGCCGTGCCCTTCTCCACGCCGCGCTGGGGGATCTCGCCGCCGTAGCGAAGGATATCTACATAGGGGAAGGCGACATGCATCGCCATGGGGCAGAGATTTCCTCTATCCTTGTCGAAATCCCACGAGTCCCCCACGCGATGTCCGCGGTGACAGAGACAGGGGCCTTTGCGATCGATGAGTGTGATGCGGATCTTCGGTCTTCTTGGCATCAGTCAAGCACCTCCAGCGAATTTTCAATGGCGATCCCTTTGAAGGTGTCCTGGCTGTCCTTGTTCTTCATGATGAGGAGCTTCACCGCGCCCATCGCTTTCTCGACGGAGCGGATGAGCGGCTCGCCATTCAGGATCTCTCCCATGAAGATGGAGGAGAAAATATCGCCCGTTCCCGGGAAGCGGATCGGCACCATGGTGAAGGTACGGAGGAAATATTCGTCGCGCGCGGCATCATAGCCCGCGACAGCGTCTTCTCCATCGACCCTCGCGCTGGTGATGATGACCGAGCCTTGGCTCATGGCATGGAGCTTGTTCAAGAGTGCTTTCGCCTCTTCCCACGTGAGGCCTTCTGCCTTATACGTCGCGCCTGCGATGAGGGCGGCTTCCGTATAGTTCGGCACCATGTAATCCGCATTTCTCGCAAGCTCCCGCATTTCCTTCACGGTGTCTTCGGTAAGACTGTTGTAGAGATGCCCCTCGTCTCCCATGATGGGATCGACGAAGATCTTCGTCCCCGTCTTCCTCTTCTCGCAGCAGTAGGAGGAGAGCAGCTCCGCCTGCTCATGGGAAACGATGAAGCCCGTGGAGATCGCATCGAAGGTAAAGCCGAGCTCCTGCCAGACTTTGAGTGTGTTCCGCATGAAGTGCGTGGTGTCCTGAATTTCAAATTTCCCGTAGTCCAGTGTATTCGATACCAGTGCCGTCGGCAGATTGTAGGTGATATGGCCCATGTGCGCCAGGACCGGCATCATCGCCGCCAGTGCCACTTTGCCGTAGCCGGGAAGATCATTGACAAGAAGAATTTGTTTTCCCATTTGCGTCCCTCTTTTCTCCGCCATCGCGGATGTGATTTGCATTCCATTGTAACATAAAAGGTGTGCGATGGGCAGGGCTTAGCGGTGAGGGATTGGTAGACAGGGATTTGGGTTAACCGGTGGGACGTGTCGTCCTTTGATTGTGGGTGAAAGCACTGTTCGAATGAGAAATGAATGTGGCGCTTTCGCGCATCGATTCAGCCTTCCCCTCAAGGGGAAGGTGCCCCGAAGGGGCGGATAGGGTACCTGCGGTATGAAAGACGGCTGAGCCAAACAGGAAATGCGTCTGCAAACATAGTGGCTCTCACATAAGCACCCGAGCGCCGCTGGCGCGGTTCCCCGTCCCGACGGAAAGGGAAAATCATTCACAGCCAAAAAGCGCGCCCCGAATCACCGGAAGCGCGCTTTTGTTATGTTATGAAAGATGTATGGCGGCTACGGTCATCCCGTATCGTCCTAATCCCTAGGCTATTTCCCCATGATCTTCTCAGCAGCGCCCATGACGGCAAGGACGGCATGTTCGAAGGTGAGTGCGCCCTGGAAGTACATGATGTAGGGCGGACGGACCGGACCGTCAGCAGACATTTCGATCGTGGAACCCTGTACGAAGGTACCGGCTGCCATCAGGATGGGATCGACGTAGCCGGGCATCGGGCCGGGCACCGGGGTCGCATCGGAGTCGACAGGCGACCAGCTCTGGATGGCTTCGGCGAATCGGCACATGTTTTCTTCGCTGTTCAAAGCGACCGTCGTGATGAGATCCGTGCGGAGATGTCCCGGCTCCGGCGTCACGGCAAAGCCGAGCTTTTGGAAAACAGCGGCGCAGAATTCTGCCGCCATCACAGCCTGACGGGTCATGTGCGGCGCAAGGAAGAGGCCTTCAAAGAAAGGACGATAGGAAGCGGCGTAGGAGCCCATCTCGTCCCCGAGGCCGGGGACGGTGAGCTGGTGTGCGCAGCGCTCGACGAGGTCTTTTCTGCCGCAGATGTAGGCGCCGGTCGGTGCGAATCCGCCGCCGGCATTCTTGATGAGAGAGCCGGCAGTGATGTCTGCGCCAAGCTCGATCGGTTCCTCTTTGTTTGTAAATTCGCCGTAGCAGTTATCCACGAAGCAAATGGTCTTCGGGTTCTTTGCTTTGACGACGTCAATGATCTTCTTGATATCTTCCGGGAAGAGGGAGTTTCTGAGGCTGTAACCGCGCGAACGCTGGATCTCTACGAGCTTGGTGTGCTCATCGACCATGGCTGCGATGCCTTCCAGGTCATAGGTGTCGCCTTTGAGCGGCACTTCCTTGTAGTGGACGCCGCGGGACTTCAGATTTCCCGGAGCGTTGCCGGAAATGCCTATGACGCTCTGCATGGTGTCATAGGGAGTGCCGACGGCGGAGAGCATGGTATCGCCCGGTTCGAGGAGAGCGAGAAGGACGGTGCCTAAGGCATGGGTGCCGGAGACGAACTGCGGGCGGACGAGAGCGGCCTCGCATTTGAAAACGTCGCACCAGATCTCCTCGAGCTTGCCGCGGCCGGGATCATCATAGCCATAGCCGTAGGACGGCGCGAAATGATAGGCAGAGAGGTGATGCTTACGGAAAGCCTCGAGTACCTTCTGCGTGTTGTAGAGGGAAATTTCTTCCATCTCATGAAAAACAGGCGCACAAAGTTCGAGCGCCTCGTTTTTGATCTGTTTCAGTTTTTTATCCATTGTTATCGTTTAAATCCTCTGAATTGTAGATATAGCGTGCTTGTAGATCAGCTGGGAGCGGTTCTCGCTGACCAAAAGTACGGTAAAGCTGTCGAAGGACTTCACTTTGCCCTTGAGCTGGACACCATTCATCAGGAAGATGCTGACTGGCACGTTTTCCTTTCTTGCTTCATTCAAAAATGTGTCCTGCAGATTCATTTTACCTTCCATCTTGTGATTCTCCTCTAACTTGTGAAATGACATAGGCTAAGATTTCCCTGTACCATATGTCTCCGTCTGATGGTGTTTTTTCCACCCAGTGAATATATGGCATTCGTCTGTACCAGGTCAGCTGTCTTTTGGCGAAGTGACGGGTATTCTTCTGGATCAGCTCCTCAGCTTCTTCCAGCGTGCGCTCACCGCGAACCACAGGGATCATCTCGCGATAGCCGATGCCCTTCATGGCCTGGCAAGCTTCCGGTACGCCCGTTTCCAAAAGTGACCTGACTTCCTCTAAGAGTCCTGCTTCCATCATCTGGTGGACCCGCTTATTTATTTTATCATATAATATCGCCCTGTCCATAGCAATTCCCAAAACCGGGCCGTCATAGATGAGCGTGTGGGCTTTGCCCGCCTCTCTATCCTTGTTTCCGGAAGAGAGAAGCTCGAGCTTTCTCACCATGCGCTGCGGGTCGATCGGCACGTCTGCGCCCCGCTTTTGAAGCTCTTCGATGAGTGCTTCCTTCCCCTCTTCGGCAAGGAGATGCTCCCAGCGGCTCCTTCCCCCGACCTTGGGAAGAAATTCGTAGCCTTCCAAGAGCGACTGGATGTAGAGCCCCGTCCCGCCGACAACGATCGGGATGCGGCCCTTCTCATTTTCTTCATGGATGATAGCCTTCGCTTTTTCCTGAAAATCCGCGGCCGAGTAGCTTTCCGTCGGCTCCAGGCAATCCACAAGGAAATGGGGCACGCCCTCTGCCTCCGCCTTCGTCACTTTCGCTGTCCCGATATCCATGCGGCGGTACACCTGAAAGGCATCTCCGGAGATCACGACCGAGCCCAGCGCTTTTGCGAGATACACGCCGAGCGCCGTTTTTCCTGAAGCCGTCGGGCCAAGGATGGTGATGAGTTTTTCTTTGGGCATGGTGAAGCTCCTTTCGGGGTGAAATAGTAACTAGTGACTGGTGACTAGGGATTAGGGATTAGGGTTAGCCCTGGGGCGTACCGTCCCTTGATTACGGGTGAAAGCTTTGCTCGCCAGTTAGGAATTAGGAGTGAGGAGTGCTGGTGCGGCGCATAAAAATATAGAAGCGCCGCGAAGGTTTGAAACTAGCAGTTTTCTCATATCGCAAACCTAATCCCCAGCCACTAATCCCCAGCTACCAGTCACCAGTCACCGCTTCTCTATTACCCCATATGCGGTCGACTGACCGCGCTTCATCCGGACATCGGTGAAGATGGGATCTCTGAAAATGCCCGCGAAGGGCCGCTCCTTCACGATGACCTTCCTCCGGCAGACGCGGAGAGCTTCTCGTAAGATATCCGCCGTCAGGCTGTCATACACCGCTGCCTCCCGGAAGCCTTCCATATCATTTTCTCTGCGCTTCACCGGATGGCGGAACATGGGATCGAAATAGATGACATCGTAGGCGTCATCCCTGCAGCCTGCCAGATACTCTCGATAGTCGGCATGGATCAGGTGGATCCGCCGGACGGCATCGGTGAGGCTCTCGTCTTTATCCTCGTAGCCTGCAATGCCGGCGCGCCCCACCTCATAGAGGATGGGGCTTTTTTCCAGCGCGGTCACACGCCCTCTGCCCGTCAAAAACCATGACATCGTACTCGAGTCCCCTGCCTGCCCGAAGGTGCAGTCGAGCACATCACAGGGGCCGTCCGCGGGAAGGAGAGCGCAGAGGCGGTCAGGATTTCCTTTTCGAAGCTGCGTGGTCCTTAGCACCGCCGTCCCCATATGGAAACGGTACTCCTCGCCGTCAGACCAGTAAAGCGGGAGCTGTTTCCCGTAAATAAGGAAGCCGGAAAGCCCCGTCTCCTCCGTCATCTCTTCCAGCGTATCACCGCGCGGGATATAGGGAAATCCCAGCGCTTCTCCGCGCCGCTTCGCCTCTTTGATGATGGAGGAGTCCGCATGGCGGATGGTCGTGACACCCGTCCTCATGGGCGTTTGAAGAGCCTTCCCAGCTCTTCGGGTGTGAATTTCACGATGGTCGGGCGGCCATGCGGGCAGACGAAGGGGCGGCTCGTATGGAAGAGGTCGACGATGAGCTCTTTCATCTGTCGGATGTTCAAGGGATCTCCGCGCTTGATCGCACCGCGGCAGGCAGCATACGCCATCATGCGATGACGCATCGTCTCCGGCGAAGGCACGTCCTTCTCATGGAAAGCGCGCGTGATGTCCTTCATCACACGATCCATGTCCGCTTCCGAAAGATCCTCCGGACTTCCCGTGATGCGGATGACATCCGGGCCTGCCTGCTCAAAGGTGATACCAAGACGCGCCAGCTCCTCCTCATGCTCTTCCAAGAGCGCGAGATCCTCAGGGTCGGCATGGAGGAGGTAAGGCACCAGAATCTCCTGTACGGGGATGCCCTCTGCGCGCGCCGCCAGACGGTCATAGCGGACGCGCTCATGCGCCGCGTGCTGATCGATGATGAAGAGATCCATCCCCCGCTGGCAGAGGATGAAGCACTTAGCGACCTGCCCCAAAGGGATGATCGGCTCTTCGGCCTTTGGCGCATCGAAAAGCACCTCGGGCGTGAGCGCTTCTTTTTCTTCGTGCGTTACCCCCGGGAAAACGGACTCCTTCGAGAAAAGTTTCTCTTTGGAGATAGAGGGCGTAAAGGGGATCTCCCTCCTTTCTCCTGCCGGCTTTCCCTGCGGATGCCAGGCGGGCATCGGACGCCGTTCTTCTGCTGCATAGGCTGCGCCCGGCTCTCCCCAGCGCGCGGGATCCTTTTCTTTTTCCGTGAGTCCGATGTCAGGCCCCACGGAGCGCGCTTCTTCGACCTTGACAGACGTCAGGTCAAAGTCGCTCTCCTTTGCCACCTGATGCCCCGGGTCTTTGATCATTTCGCGTGCGATCTCATCCGGCGTATCCTTGGTCGTCAGCGACTGAAGGACGCTGTGATAGACGAGGCGGAAGATGCTCTGCTCATCAGAGAATTTGATCTCCCGCTTCTGCGGATGCACATTCACATCGATCGACTCGGGAGCGACAGTGAAGGCGAGGACAAGGATCGGGTATCCATTCTTAGGGAGCAGCGAGTGATAGGCATTGTCGACGGCTTTCGACACCGCGCTGCTCTCGACGACGCGGCGGTTGATGATGATCGTCTGGTATTGGCGGCTGCTCTTCAAAAGCGAAGGCTTGGAAATGAGCCCCGAAAGGATGCCTCTTTCGTTTTCCCCCGAGACTTCGAGCATCTCGCCAGCGGTCTTCGTGCCGTAGAGCGCAGACACGACATCAAGGAGACGGCCGTTCCCCGGTGTCTCGATGACGGTGCGTCCGTTATTGATGAGGCGGAAGGAAATATCCGGATTCGCGAGTGCGAGCTTCCCCATCATCGTATTGATGCGGCTGGCCTCGGTCCGTTCGGATTTCAGGAATTTCTTCCGGGCAGGCACATTATAGAAGAGATCGCGCACTTCGATCGTCGTGCCGCCCGGTGCGCCGGTCGGTTTCACATCGCTGACTGTCCCGCCCTCGACTTCGACGATCGTGCCCTCCACGTCTTCTTGACGCCGGGTCGTGATGGCCGTGCGGGAGACGGCGGAAATGCTCGCCAGCGCCTCTCCGCGAAAGCCCAGCGAGGCGATGTGATAGATGTTATCCACCGTTGAGATCTTGCTCGTCGCATGACGCACGATGGAGAGCTTCGCATCTTCTGCCGACATGCCGCTGCCATTGTCCGTGACGCGGATGTAGGTGAGTCCGCCGTCCGCGATCTCCACCTCTATATCGCTCGCACCGGCATCCACGGCATTTTCTACCATTTCCTTGACGGCGTTCACCGGACGCTCCACCACTTCACCGGCGGCGATCTGATTCGCCGTCACTTCATCGAGTACATGGATCAATGACATCAGCGTCCCTCCTTCGCTTCGCGGCTCAGCCGGAATAAGATCTCCATCGCTTCGATCGGTGTCTTGCTCATGACATCCAGCCTAGCCAGCTCGTCAATGATGGGCGAGCTGAAAAGGTCCATCGTGCCGGCGGCTGCCTGCGGCTTCTCCGGAGCGGGACGGCTCTTCCCATCCTCCTTCTCAAGCCCCAGAAGGATCTCATCGGCTCTGGCAAGCAGCGACTCGGGAAGCCCCGCAAGGCGTGCGACGTGGATCCCATAGCTCCGATCCGCCGAGCCCGGCACGATGCGGCGCAGGAAGGTGATATCCTTCCCTCGTTCCTTGACGGATACCGTGTAATTTTTGATCCGCGGGCTTGTCTCTGCCATATCGGAAAGCTCATGGTAGTGCGTCGCAAAGAGCGTATAGCCGTGGATCTTCTGATCGATATACTCCACGACCGCCTTCGCGATGCTCATGCCATCATAGGTACTCGTGCCGCGTCCGATCTCATCCAGAATGATAAGACTGTTCTTCGTCGCATGCCTAAGGATGTAGGATACCTCCTGCATTTCCACCATGAAGGTACTCTGCCCCGTAGAAATGTCATCCGTCGCGCCGACGCGCGTGAAAATGCGATCGACCGGCGCGAAGACCGCGCTCCTTGCAGGAATGAAAGAGCCCACCTGCGCCATGATGGTGAGGACAGCGACCTGACGCATGTAGGTCGACTTACCGGCCATATTCGGCCCCGTGATGACCAGGATCTCCTGATTCCGATGATTCAGCTCCGTATCATTCGGGACGAACATGTCTCTCTTCAAGGCATGCTCGACCATCGGATGACGGCCGTCTTTGATGGAAATATACCCATCCTTCGGGCTAATGATCGACGGACGGATGTAGCGGTCCTTGATCGCTGCCCGCGCAAGGCTTGCGAGGCAGTCCACTGCTGCGAGCGCGCGCGCCGTCTTCTGCATATCAGGGATTTCCGGACGGATTTCCGACTTCACCGCCTGATAGATCTTGAGCTCGAGCTGCTCTGTTTTTTCTTTGGCAGAGAGCGCCTTCGTCTCGAATTCCTTCAATTCCGGCGTGATATAGCGCTCCGCATTCACGAGCGTCTGCTTTCTCACATAGTACGCAGGGACAGGGAGCTTATTCGCATTGGAGATCTCAAAATAGTATCCGAAGACATTATTGAAGCCGATCTTGAGCTTGATGCCCGTCTTTTCCTTTTCCTTCTCTTCCAGCTCTTGGATGTACTTCTGGCTGTTCTCCGACAGCGAGCGCACTTCATCCAGCTCGGCGGAGAAGCCTTCGCGGATGTACTTGCCGTCCTTGATGTTGCCCGTCCCGTTCTCATTCATCGCACGGTCCAGAAGGTCAAAGACAGGGCCATGCGTCGAGAGCTGGCTGTTCAGCTTCTTCAAAAGCACCGAGCCTGCGCCGGAGAGGAGCTGCTTCACCTGCGGCACCATGCGAAGCGTCGCTTTGAGAGAGAGCAGGTCTTTGGGCGAAGTCGAATTCGCCTCGATACGGGAAAGAATACGCTCAAAGTCAAAGACGCCGGAAAGCATCTCTTCCAGACGTGAAAGCTCCGTCATGTGCTGTGTCAGCTCCTCGATCGCCGACTGGCGCAGTATGATGCGGTTCACATCCGTCAGCGGCCGCTCCAGAGAACGCTTCAAGAGGCGCGCCCCCATCGCTGTATGCGTATAGTCGAGAAGCTCTAAGAGCGTGCCGCGCCGCCCGCCGTCACGCATATTCCGCGTGATCTCCAGATTTCTAAGGCACTCCTCGGTGAGCGTCAGCGTATGATCCTCACGGATCGGCCGCGGATCATGGAAATCCGCCGCCTCCGAGCGCATGACCTCCTTGAGGTATCCGGAAAGAAGGGCGAAGGCCTTCTGCACATGGCGATTCTCTATAGACGCTGCCGCCGGTGGGATCGCGCTCTCGTCCTCATCATCCCTTCGCGTCAGGAGACAGGCCCCGAGGCGCGCCGCGGCGAAGCGGGAGAGCTTCTCATAGAAATCATCCGACACGAGACACACCGCTTCTGCGGGACTATATACCGACAGAAGGTCGAAGAAGGCATCCTGCTCCTTCTTCTTGTCCCAAGTCCCCCACCAGCACTCGCCCGTCGAGACATCAGCGAGCACGGCGGCGATCTCCTTGTCCGCCTCTAAGAGGTAAATGAGATAATTGTTCGACTTATCTGCGATGGAATTTTCAAAAAGGATCGTCCCCGGCGTGATGACACGGATGACATCCCGCTTGACCAGCCCCTTCGCCTTCTTCGGGTCTTCCAGCTGCTCGCAGATCGCCACCTTGTACCCCTTCTGGATCAGCCGATAAATATAGAGCTCTGCCGCATGGAAAGGCACCCCGCACATCGGTACACGGCCATCCGCTCCCGCAGACTTCCCCGTCAGCGTCAGCTCCAGCTCATGCGATGCCGTCAGTGCATCGTCATAGAAAAGCTCATAGAAATCGCCCAGACGGTAAAAAAGCAGACAGTCCCGGTATTTCTCTTTGACTTCCTTATACTGTGCCATCAAGGGCGTTTTGGCCATGGTCTCTTCGCTCCATTCTTTTGGAAAACATGAACATAAATATAACTTGCTGAATTAGAAATGAGCAATTAGAAATGAGAAATGGTAGTGCGGCGCATAGAATTCATAAAGCGCCGCATTTCGATGAAAAATCTTCTTCCCTAAAGGAGATGCCTGAAGGACAGAGAATATCGATGCGAAGCAAGATCAAATCTCGCGGCGCTTTTTATTTGTGCGCCGCTCCGCCATTTCTCATTTCGCATTTCTCATTTCTAATTTTATTGAACCAATTTCCCCTTCAGCACCCACGTCTGGCCGACCTCGACTTTCGCTTCCAGCGTATCACCGACCTTGACGCCTTCCTGATACGGGAAAAGGATCATCTTATTGCCCGATGTACGTCCATACCAGACATTCTCCTGCTTCGACGGGCCTTCGACGATGATGGGATAGGTCTTGCCCTCCATCGCCTGATTCAGAGAAAGGCTCACCTCATTCTCCACATCCATCAGCTCCTGCAGGCGGCGGTGTTTCGTCTCCTCATCGATCTGATCCGTCATGCGCGCTGCCGGCGTGCCATTTCTCGGCGAATAAATGAATGTATATGCCGAATCGAAACGCACCTCTTTCAAAAGCGCGAGCGTCTCCTGATGCATCTCTTCCGTTTCCCCCGGGAACCCGGTGATGAGATCGGTCGTCAGCACGATATCCGGCATCTTTTCACGGACGTAGGAAACAAGCTCCTTGAAATGCTCGATCGTATATCCGCGATTCATCTTCTTCAGCATTTCATTCGAGCCATGCTGCACAGGCAGATGCATATGACGCGCCACCTTCGGCGAATCCGCCATCGCATCCACCATATCGAATGTCATATCTCTCGGATGCGACGTCATATAGCGCACGCGCTCAATGCCATCCACCTTGTCGATCGCGCGGATCAGCGTCCCGAAGTCCGTCCCGTTTCTGAAATCAAGACCATACGAATTCACATTCTGCCCGAGGAGCGTCACCTCCTTATAGCCTTCCTTCGCGAGCCCCTCTATCTCGCGCGAGATATCCTCCACGCTGCGGGACAGCTCACGGCCGCGTACATACGGCACGATGCAGTACGTGCAGAACTTGTTGCACCCCTGCATGATCGGGATCCATGCAAAGACATGAGACTTACGCACCGCACGAAGCTCGCTGTAGTCACTCACACTGTGCGGATTCCTCTCCGTCTTCACCACATGGCCGCCGCGCGCATCCTCCTTCGAAACGATCTCCTTCAGGTCATGGATATGGTACGGCCCGATGACGAAATCAATGATCGGCATACGCTCGATGAGCTTGCCCTTATTCTCCTGTGCCATGCAGCCGGCGATCCCCAGAAGCAGATGCGGATTTTTATCCTTCAGCTTCTTGATCTCCCCGATCTTGCCATAGACCTTCTCCTCCGCATTCTGACGGATGCTGCAGGTATTCATGATGATGATATCTGCCTCTTCCATCGTCTCTGCCGGCGCATATCCCAGCTCCTCCAGCTGTCCATTGATGCGCTCCGTGTCCGATTCATTCATTTGGCAGCCGTAGGTCAGGGTGAAGTACTTCTTTTCCATCATAATATATTTCCTTTATATAACAACTCACACGTATCCAATATATCACTTTATTATAGCATACGCAGCATGAAAAATAAAAAATCCCGACGCCCGGAAATGGTATCCGGTCATCGGGATCAGGTTCGTCCACGGGGCATGCTACCCTTTGATGGCATGCTAGAGAGGTTCAGCAGGTTCTATGGGTTCAAGAGGTTCAAAGGGGTTGGTGCGGCGCATCAAGTCAGAAGCGCCGCACAGTTTTCTATAGAAACACTGATTAAATCGTTGTCAGGTTGAATCAGCATTTCCATAATATACGATATTCACGAAAGATGAGGCGTTTGAAAGCAGGGATGAGGAGGAGAGTGACTTGTGACTAGCGACTCTCTCGTATCATCATTTCGAGCGCAAGCGAGAAATCTTTGTCATCCGCGGCCACGCGGTCGATGTTTGGAGATCCGAAGCAGGAAACCTTCGGGCATCGCCCTATTGATAAGGCGGCGAAGCCGCCGCCTTCATGCCTCTTTTGGGGAAAAGTCCGCACGCAGCATCAAGCATCATGAGGCCATCCGGCTTCCGCCTCTCTATTTCGCCGTCAGATCCGCTGTTTTGGCGCCGATGAGGGAAATCAGATCATCCGGCGAGAGCACCACCTGACGGCCGCGCTGGCCCGCACTGATGCTGATCGCCGCATGGTGATGGCAGCTCTCATCGATGAAGGTCGGGAAGGCCTTCTTCATCCCGATCGGCGAGCAACCGCCGCGCAGATACCCGGTGAGGCCGGGAAGCTCCTTCACATGGATCATCTCTACACTCTTGTTCCCGCTCACACGCGCCGCCGCTTTGAGATCGATCTCCTTCTCCGAAGGCAGACAGAAGACCACAGGACCCGTCTTATCGCCATGCGTGACGATGGTCTTGAAAACCATGTCCGGATCATAGCCGAGCACTGCCGCCGCATGCACGCCCGAGAGATCGTCCTCATCGTAGTCATAGGACTTCGTCTCGTAGGAGATCTTCTCTTTATCCAGAATGCGCATGACATTCGTTTTCTTTTCTTTCTTTGCCATAGTTTGCCTCGATTCATTGGGCAGCCTGGGACGCAGCGCCATCAGCTTCCCGATGCCTGCCCGCTTCCCAGCGCACACCCATTTTCAAACAACAAAAAGCCGGAGCATCACGCTCCGGCTCATCATTCAAATTGGTGCCGAGGACCGGAATCGAACCGGTACGAATCTCACGATCCGAGGGATTTTAAGTCCCTTGCGTCTGCCAGTTCCGCCACCCCGGCAGGTCTATATGAATGTAATAGATTGTAATATGGAGGCGGCACCCAGAATCGAACTGGGGATAAAGGTTTTGCAGACCTCTGCCTTACCGCTTGGCTATGCCGCCATATGGAGCGGAAAACGGGACTCGAACCCGCGACCCCAACCTTG
>ULRG01007665.1_pt1 | contig 21283 bp, 16 predicted proteins | sample 1955211 | NCBI WGS metagenome assembly ULRG01 (sample SAMEA4835676, study PRJEB28245) | human gut metagenome | biome: gut microbiome; material: fecal sample | place: Denmark | collected 2008
CGCCGTGACAAAGACAACGAGCACCAACTTCTCTCTTTCCAACGTGAGAGTGGGCATACAGAACAAGCGTCACCCAATGCCTTACGACCCGGCGAACTTCTCTCTGACCTATAGTCACAGCCATAACTTCTCAAGTGGTGAGACGACGGTGTATGAGACGGAAGACAACTGGCGCGGCGCGCTGAACTATTCGTGGACACCTGTATATAAGGCATTCGAACCATTCAAGAAGCTGAAGAACAAGAGCAAGTGGCTGGACATTCTCCGTCGATTCGGTCTGAACTGGTTGCCGCAGAACGTCGGATTCAATACTGAGATAACGCGCAGCTACTACGAGCTTCAGGAACGCGACATGGAGAGCATGGAAAACTCCGAACTGCCAGTCACGTTCAGCCAGCAGTTCCTTTGGAACAGAGACTTCTCGCTGCGCTGGGACCTCACGAAGAATCTGCACATGAACTTCCAGAGCGCGACGCATGCCGAGATAGAGGAACCTTACACTCCGGTGAACAAGGATCTGTATCCCGACCGTTACGCTGCATGGAAGGACTCGGTGTGGACAAGTATCAAGAATCTCGGAACTCCGCTTGACTATAACCAGACGTTCACAATGTCTTATCAGTTGCCGCTCAATCTCGTTCCTATATTCGACTGGGTGAACTCCGACGCCAGCTACAACGCTACATACAACTGGGTAAGAGGCACTGAGCTTGAGGACGGAACGTCGCTCGGCAACACCATATCGAACAACCGTACGCTCAACGTCAACGGTACGTTCAATCTGGAGAAGCTATACAACCATATTCCTTTCCTGAAGAAGGCCAACGAGAGGTTTAATAAAGAGCCCGCCAGAAACACGTCGAACTTGCGAAACAGGCTGAACCGGAATAATGCCGACAAGAATAAGAAGAACCAAAACGACAAGAACGCCAAAGACAAGGACGGCAAGGCTGCCCAGCTAACCAGCAAACTGCCGAAGAACAAACGCAGTTTTGAGGGCGAGGTTGAACTGAAGCCGGACACTGTTGTGAAACTTACTCACGGCAAGAAGTCGAAGCGCATCATCGTATCGGCAAAGACAGCCGACGGCAAGGCGTTCAAACTGAAGTATAAACGTATAGACGACAACAACATAAGAATCACCAACAAGGTTGATTCCGCGATGAAGATAAAAGTCACTGTTATGGCAAAGGAACCGTTAGAGGACAAAGGATGGTATCGCACAATGCAGGGTGTGGCGCGCGTTATGATGATGGTGCGCAGCGTAGGAATATCCTACCGCAACCAGTATTCGATGTCGTTGCCGGGCTTCATGCCCACCATTGGCGACGCATTCGGTCAGACACGCAGTGTCGGTGCCATGTCGCCGGGTCTCGACTTCGCGTTCGGTGTGATAGGCGACTCCTACATCGAGAAAGCACGTGAGAACGGATGGCTGCTCATGAACGACTCTGTCGCCACCCCGGCCACTACAAACAAGACCGAGGACCTGCAGCTCCGCGCAACGCTCGAACCGATAAAGAACTTCAAGATAGACCTCAACGCAAGCCGCACCATGACCACTGCCAAGAGCATACAATATATGTATGAGGGCAATCCTACCACACAGAGCGGTACGTTCTCAATGACGACGCTGTCGCTGGGAAGCGCGTTCGAGGGATCGGGTAACGCAGGCAACGGTTACTACTCGGCCACATTCGAGAAGTTCTGCAAGTCGCTCGACGGCTTCCGTCAGCGTGTTGAGGCCCGCTATGCCAACGCTGTATATCCCGAGGGAACTGCATTCGCCGGCAAGAAATTCGACCCAGCCAACGGTGGAGTGAACAAATACAGCTCAGATGTGATGATTCCCGCCTTCCTGTCTGCCTACACCAGCATGGGCGGATCGTCGCTCAGCATATTCCCGTCGCTTGCCCGTCTGTTGCCTAACTGGTCGGTGCGCTACAGCGGACTCACCCGTCTGCCGTGGTTCCGCGACGTGTTCAAGAGCGTCAACATAAACCATGCATACAAGAGCATATACGCAGTCGGCTCATACAGTTCGTACAGCACCTTCATGGAATACATGAACGGACTCGGCTTTGTGACCGATGCCACCAGCGGAAACCCGATTCCAAGCTCTATGTATAACGTCTCAACGGTGAGCATCAACGAGTCGTTCTCGCCGTTGATAGGTATAGACCTCACGTTTGACAACAACCTCACAGCCAAGCTGGAGTATCGCACCACACGCGTGCTCAGCCTCAGTATGACAAGCGTACAGATAAACGAGGCCACCAGCCACGACTGGGTGCTCGGAATGGGTTATACCATCAACAACTTCAAACTCTTCGGAGGACGCAACCACCGACTGGTGAAGAACAAGGGAAAGAAGGATGATGACAAACAGAATAACACCACACAGGCTGCCACACGCTCCACTTCGAGCGTTAACAACGACCTGCGTCTGCGTCTCGATGTGAGTCTGCGCAAGCAGGCATCCATAAGCCGCGACATCGCGTCGATGACCAGTGCGGCAAGCAGTGGCAACAGTGCGTTCAAGCTGTCGTTCTCTGCCGAGTACACGTTGTCGAAACTCGTGTCGATGAGTTTCTACTACGACTGCCAGACAAACACTCCTCTCCTTGCCAGCAGCAGCTATCCTACGACCACTCAGGACTTCGGCCTGAGCCTGAAATTCTCGCTCACCAGATAAACGGTGAGCCGCCGATGGTCTTGTGGACAGGCTGTATCGGTTTTGCCTGCCTGGCTTATCCGTTCCGGAGTGCGTGCTCATCGGTCATGAAATATATATCCGAACAGGTTATTCATAAGTCGTCTTCGCGCGGCATTATATACGAAAAAAGAAAACCGGACACGTCTAAAACAGCGTGTCCGGTTTTCCTTTTTATATTTATAAATGTGTATTCAGTTTATTTCTTGTCGTATGCATGGAGTGGATAATCGGTGGTGAAGTGCAGTCCGCGGCACTCCTTGCGCTCTATGGCCTGACGTGTTATGAGGTAGCCCACGTTTATCATGTTACGCAGCTCGCATATGTCGCGGCTCGCCTTTACACGTTTGAACAGAGCCTCGGTCTCCTCGTAGAGCAGGTCCAGACGGTCCCAGGCTCTCTTGAGTCGCAGGTCGCTGCGCACGATTCCCACGTAGTTGCTCATTATCTCGCCCACTTCCTTCACGCTCTGTGTTATGAGCACCTTCTCCTCGTTGGTCATTGTGCCCTCGTCGTTCCATTCAGGCACCTTGTCGTTGAAGTCATATTCATCTACATGAGCCAGTGAGTGGCGCGCCGCAGCGTCGGCATATACCACAGCCTCTATGAGTGAGTTGCTTGCCAGACGGTTGCCTCCGTGCAGTCCTGTGCACGAGCACTCGCCTATGGCGTACAGTCTGTCTATGCTCGACTGTCCGTTCAGGTCCACCTTTATACCTCCGCACATGTAGTGGGCAGCCGGGCGCACCGGTATGTAGTCGGTCGTTATGTCGATGCCTATCGACTTACACTTCATGTATATGTTCGGGAAGTGGCGCTTTGTCTCCTCGGCGTTCTTGTGCGTAACGTCGAGGCACACATGGTCTATTCCGTGTATCTTCATCTCCTTGTCTATGGCTCTTGCCACGATGTCGCGCGGAGCCAGTGACAGACGCTTGTCATATTTCTCCATGAACGATGTTCCGTCAGGCAGTCTGAGTATGCCGCCGTATCCGCGCATGGCCTCGGTTATGAGGAATGCCGGGTGAGTCTCGCCCGGGTGATAGAGCGCTGTCGGGTGGAACTGCACGAACTCCATGTCCTTCACCGTGCCTTTTGCTCTATATACCATAGCCTCGCCGTCGCCGGTGGCTATTATCGGGTTGGTGGTTGTCTGATATACGGCGCCGCATCCTCCGGTACACATCACGGTCACCTTGCTAAGATATGTATCCACCTTCTGCGTGTCGGGGTTGAGCACATAGGCACCGTAGCAGTTGATGTACGGTGTGCGTCGTGTCACGCGCGCTCCCAGATGGTGCTGTGTTATTATCTCCACCGCGAAATGGTTTTCCTTTATCTCTATGTCGGGATTTGCTCTCACGGCAGCCATAAGTCCGCGTTGTATCTCGGCTCCAGTATCGTCCGAGTGGTGCAGTATTCTGAATTCAGAGTGTCCGCCCTCGCGGTGCAGGTCGTACGTGCCGTCTTCCTTGCGGTCGAAATTCACACCCCAGTTCACAAGTTCCTTTATCTGTGCAGGCGCGTTTCTTACCACCTGTTCTACGGCCGCGCGGTCGCTGATGTAGTCGCCGGCTATCATCGTGTCCTCTATGTGTTTTTCGAAGTTGTCCACTTCAAGGTTTGTGACAGATGCCACACCTCCTTGCGCAAACGACGTATTGGCTTCGTCGAGTGTGGTTTTGCATATCATGCACACCTTGCCCTTCTTGGCTCGGGCCACTTTCAGGGCGTAGCTCATGCCTGCCACTCCTGAACCGATAATGAGAAAATCGTATTTGAAAACCATATGAATATTTTTTGAATATATTGCAAAATTACATAAAATAATCGAAGCCGCATCTACATGCAGGCCATAAAATGCAGTGTTTTTTACGTACGATGCCTTTGTGGATGCGTGTTGTGACGGTGTGCCATAACCGGATGCAGAAGCCGGCATTAACAAAGTTTATACTATGCGCGGCGTCGGTTTAACACTCGAAAATTGATAAAACAGATTTCGGAACGTCACTAAAACGTGTTTGTCGTCCGAAAAAATGTTAAGCGCGGAGTGTCTGACGGATTCCGCCGGTGCGAAAGAGCCTTTATCGTGTCACGATTGAGTGCATTTCAGGGCGTGATATGGCCCATATCATGAGGCGAAATGGCCCATATCGCACTCTGATATAGTGCATATTGCAAGACGTTCCGGTTGCGGATGAATCGTGAATATTATATAATCATCTGATTTACAACGTATTATGTTTATACGACAAAAATTTGTTTTTCCAGGCGAAAATATGTCCCCGGCTGCAAAAACTCGAGAAATCAGAGATTTTCAGACCGTATTTTTAACATTTCAGAACCGCTTAATTATTAATGAAGTATAAAAAACAGTGCCGTGCCGACGGCATTATCTTTTTCTTACATTTTGTTTACGGAACGACGTAAAAAACTTTTCGTCTGTATGAATATTTATTTATATCTTTGCATCAAGATAATATGTACCCGCGTGTGTCGGGCGACTGATGTGCCGCCGTGCGCGTTTCGTGGCAACGGGCGTGTGGGTGGTGATGTCGTGTATGCGGTGTTTGGGTGCTTGCGCGTGCTTTCGGGCTGCGTCTGTGCCGGTTTCACTGCATATGGTTCGGTGCGCGTGTCAGTAAGTCGATGCTCTTATGGACAGGATTTTTCACAAACATGTGTTTTTTATCGACATTGTTACGATTGTGGTTTTCGCGCTCATCGGTCTGTGGGCACTCATGCACCACAATCTGTTGTCGGGTGTGGTGGGATTAGCCATGATAGTGCTTGCCGCGCTTACCGTTGAGCGTGCCGTGCACACGGTGTATCTTCTCACCTCAGACAAGCGCCTGGTGATAGACGGCGGACGGCTGTCGCGCCGCATCGTGGTGCCCTTGTCGGAGATACGCGAGGTGAAACGCGTGGAGGGACGACTGCTTCTGAAACCGTATATTGCCGTGGAGTGGGGCGACGGACACGTGGTGTCGGTGCAGCCCGACAACGAGGATGGTTTTATAAGAGAGATAGAACGGCGGATGGCTTCGGCCTCTGTCGCCGAAGAGACTGACGCTGATGGCGAATAGTCGCAGCCGCACGTAAGGTGCATGGTAAGTTGAAGTGTTTTTCATGATGCGCACGGCTCCGTGTCGTGTGCAGTCTTATTGATAGAAAATAATGAAACGATTGTTGTATTTGCTTCTTATTCCGGTGTTGTTGTTCACGCCGGTTCATGCTCAGGAAATAATAGAAGACGATGACGAGTACGCCGCGGGCGCATCCGACACCCTGCATCTCGACACCCTGAATGCCGTGTCCGACACTGCTTCGGTCTCCGTGCCGTCGCTGCCTTGGCCCCAGTCGGTGCAGGCATCGTTGGCATCGCTGCTCGACTCGCACATGTTCTCGACATCGCAGGTGGGCATGATGGTTTACGACCTTGACGCCGATTCGGTTATCTTCCGCCACAACGAGCGCCAGCGTCTGCGCCCCGCTTCAACCATGAAGCTCATCACCGCCATCACCGCCATCGACAAGTTGGGCGGTAGCTATCAGTTCAAGACCGAGCTGTGCTACACCGGACAGGTGTCCGACGGAGTGCTGCGAGGCAATGTTTATTGCGTGGGTGGATTCGATCCGCGCTTCAATTCCGACGACCTGCGCGCCTTCGTGGAGAGCATTCACAAGATGGGCGTCGACACGATACGCGGCAATCTCTATGCCGACAAGACAATGAAGGACACCGCACGTCTGGGTAAAGGCTGGTGCTGGGACGACGACAATCCCGTGCTCTCGCCGTTGCTCATAAGTCGTAAGGACAATTTCATGCAGCGTTTTGCCGACGAGCTGCAAAAGTATGGCATCGTTGTCGAGGGCACTGTGTCTGAGGCCATGAAGCCGGGCGACGCCTTCTGCATCTGTCGTCGTTTCCACACGATGGACCAGATACTGATGAACATGATGAAGGAGAGCGACAACCTCTATGCCGAGTCTATGTTCTATCAGATTGCCGCCAGCACAGGCAACCATCCGGCATCGGCACGCAGCGCCCGGGCCGTAATCAACCGGCTGGTCACAAAGGTGGGACTTGATCCGTCGCAGTATTATTTTGCCGACGGCTCAGGACTGTCACTATACAACTATGTCACGGCGGAGCTTCAGGTGAAACTGCTGCGCTATGCTTTCATGAACAGCAATATCTATCTCCATCTGCACCCTTCGCTGCCGCAGGCAGGCGTTGATGGCACTCTGAAAAACCGTATGCACGGCACTTTCACACGCGGAAATGTCTATGCCAAGACTGGTTCTGTGACAGGTGTGAGCAGTCTTGCAGGCTACTGCACGGCGCCAAACGGCCATCGTCTGGCTTTCTCCATAATAAACCAGGGCGTTAAGCGCAGCCGCGACGCGCGCGCTTTTCAGGACCATGTGTGCATGGTGTTGTGTCAGCCTTGATGTAACAAACAATACTTATCATCATGAACGACATTGTAATACAGGCAGAACAGCTCTTCGGACAGACCGGACTGACAGGATCTATGCTCACGTTCACGAGCCGTATGACCCTTGCTCTGATCATACTCGGAGCGGCGTGTCTCATCTATCTCTTGTGTCATAAGCTCATAGTGCCGCTCATGGTGCGCATAGCAGAGAAGACAGTGGTGGAGTGGGACGACATTCTGCTGAACGAAGGTACGCTCCGCGCCGCCTCGCACATAGTGCCGGGACTGTTTGTCTGGATGTTTCTTCCCGACGTGTTCGCTGTATATCACACAGTGCCTGAGGTCCTTTCACGTGTCACGGCGTTCTATGTGGTGCTCATGTCCATGCGTCTCGGCATTGCCTTCATCGACTCGTTCAAGGGCTTCGAGGGCGAACGCCGCACGGCCTTGCAGCAATATTTCCACACCTTCTGCGGTGTGCTGAAGATAGGAGTGATATTTATCTCGGTCATTGTCATGGTTGCCGTGGTAATAGGACGCAGTCCGCTGACGCTCCTTGCCGGTCTCGGTGCCACGTCGGCAATACTCATGCTCGTGTTCAAGGACACCATCACGGGACTTGTGGCGGGCGTAAGGCTCACGAGCAACGACATGCTTCACAAGGGCGACTGGATAACAGTGCCCAAGACAGAGGTGAACGGCATTGTGGAAGACATAACACTCACCACGGTGAAGGTGCGCAACTTCGACAACACCATACTCACCGTCTCGCCGCTCACGCTTGTTGACGGCTCGTTCCAGAACTGGATGTCGATGCGCAGCGGAGGCGGACGAAGGGTGAAGCGCATGGTTTATTTCGACTTCCGCAGCGTGCGTCTGGCCGACGACCAGATGAAAGAGATGCTCACGGAGAAGTATGGCATGAAGGCGACAGAGATGAAAGGCAACGTGGTAAACATGACTCTCTTCCGCCGGTATGTCGAGCGTTGGATAGCCGCGCGCGACGATGTGAACAGCGAAATGATGTTCTTCGTGCGCCAGCTCGAGGCCACAAGCACCGGTCTGCCCATGGAGTTCTACTTCTTTCTGAAGCAGAAGGACTGGAAACCCTATGAGCATCATCTCGCCGAGATAATGGAATACATCTATGCCATTGTGGATGATTTCGGTCTGAAGATATATCAGCGCATCTGAGCCACGGCTCACATTACGGATAAGCAACAGATATACGGCGTATGGAATACGATAAACCACCGGCCCGCAGTATGACACTGATGTCGCTGTGGGCCGGTGGTTTAATGTTTGTCATGTCGTTATGACGAGCGCGTTCAGTCGAGTTTCTCACCCGTAAGGTCCTCTATCTGACGAATACAATCTTTCAGTTCGCGCCGTCTTTTCACATATCTTATAGTACCTAAGATCGTTCCCACGGCTAAACCAAAGCTTGCACCGCGATAGAACGGGACGCCGTATGGCGCATCGGGATCCACTTCGAGAAACATCCATGCCAAAATTATCACCGAGACAGGGATGCTTATGCGCAGCCATCTGGCGTTAAGGCGTTTCAGACGTATCAGTCTGCGGCCCGTATCCACAAGCCTGTCTGTTCCCACCGTCTTGTTGTTCAGTCCGCGTTGCGAATAGAATGTGTATATCGTCGCGGCTATCATGTACAGTCCGAAGACTATGGCGAAGACCATCGATAGCTTTATTTCCGTTACGAGCACATATATTATCCATGGTATGAAAATCAGGATGAAAGGCAGAGACCACATGCGTTCGAATGTCAGTCTTCTGACAGTCTTCTTTATTATGGAGCGCAGCAGCTTCTCGCTCACCAACTGCTCCTTGTCGAGCTTCTCCTTGAGCAGTGCTACCTGTGCGCGCATCATTTCCAGTTCGTTGTTGTTTTCCATCTTCTTGCAGTTTTAGTTGTTGGACATTTGTTTCAGTTCCTGGCGTATGCGGAACAGTCTCACCGACACGTTCTTGGCCGTGATGCCCACTATGTCGCCTATTTCCTCATAGCTGAGATTCTCGAGCCACAGCAGCACTATGGCGCGGTCGAAAGGTTTAAGACGATGTATGCGGTCGCGCAACATACGTATCTGTCGTGTGTCGTCGTCGTTGTCCTCATACAGGTTGGCCTCCATTGTGAGCCTGACGGTGTGTCTTCGCTTGCGTTTCCGGTCGCTGCTTATGCAGGTATTGAGGCTTACACGCCATATCCACGTAGATATGTCGCTCGACTGCCTGAACTTTCCGAGTCCGTTCCATATGTTGAGCAGCACCTCCTGGAACAGGTCGTCGGCGTCGTTGGCGTTGTCTGCGAACATATAGCACACGGTGTATATGGTGCTTTTGTTCTGCCTGACAATACGTTCGAATTCCTTTTCAGATATTTCCATTTATTATCTATTTGAACATTACTGCAAGTTAGACGCAAAGGTAATACAAAAAACTACAGAGATGACGAATTTTTTATCACATATTGGAATACATAGTGGCAATCGGCTCCGGATGAGTGGTAAGGTTGAATTTTTCACCTTTTTATTATATTGAAACAATATTTTATCCTTATCTTTGCATAAGATAGGATTATATCTTGCATAAGATAGGATTATCTCTGCATAAGATAGGATTCGGTTCGGCAAAGCCAAACAGAAAAAACTGTGTTTTCTCTGTCTTGTCTGTGCACTCACCACTCCCTGTCTCTGCAAACATAAAAAGGACGTGTGCACGTTCATGTGCAATCATCATAACCGGTAAACTAAATAATCAATAGCTATGAGTGTCAATATTAAGAGAAATGGAAAGAAACGTATTGTGATTGTCGGTGGTGGATTCGGAGGACTCCGGCTTGCAACGGAGCTTCGCAATTCAGACCTGCAGGTGGTTCTGGTGGATAAGAACAACTATCATCAGTTTCCGCCGTTGATATATCAGGTTGCCTCGGCAGGTATAGAACCGGGACAGATCTCTTTCCCTTTCAGAAAGATATTCCGCGGTAAGGACGACTTCTATTTCCGTATGGCTGAGGTGCGCGCGGTGTTCCCCGACAAGAAAATCATCCAGACGTCAATCGGAAAAATGGAGTATGACTATCTTGTCTTTGCCGCCGGCACGACGAGCAACTTCTTCGGAAACAGCAATATAGCCGATGAGGCCATGCCTATGAAGACCGTTGCCGAGGCTATGGGACTGCGCAACGCCCTGCTGAGCAATCTGGAGCGTGCGCTGACCTGTGCCACTGAGGAGGAGCGTCAGGAGCTGCTCAACGTGGTGATTGTGGGCGGCGGTGCCACGGGCGTGGAGATTGCGGGCGCTCTGTCGCAGATGAAACGCTACGTGTTGCCTTACGACTATCCTGACATGGACGCGTCGCTGATGCACATCTATCTGATAGAGGCGGGCGACCGACTGCTTGCCGGCATGTCGCGTGACTCGTCGCAGAAGGCTAAGGAGTTTCTCGAGAGCATGGGCGTTGAGGTTCGTCTGGGCAAGATGGTGACCGACTACCACGACCATAAGGTTGTGATGAAAGACGGATCGGAGATACCTACCCGTACGTTCATCTGGGTGTCGGGTGTCAGGGCCAACACCATCACCGGTATGGACGGCGAACATCTCGGACGCGGACAGCGCATCATCGTGGACGAGTATAACCGTGTGAAGGGCATGGACGGCGTATTCGCCATTGGCGACCAGTGTCTTCAGACCACCGATCCGGCTTATCCTAAAGGTCATCCGCAGCTCGCGCAGGTTGCCATACAGCAGGCGAAGAACCTCGCGCACAACATAAGGAAGATTGCGGCGGGCGACGATTCGTCTCTGACTCCGTTCGTATATAATAACCTCGGGTCGATGGCAACGGTGGGAAGAAACAAGGCTGTGGCAGAGATAGGCAAGTTCCATTCGCAAGGTTTCTTCGCGTGGGTGTTGTGGCTCGTTGTCCATCTGCGCTCGATACTCGGCATACGCAACAAGCTCATGGTGCTTCTCAACTGGTTGTGGAACTATGTCACCTACGACGATTCGATAAGGATGATTGTCTATGCCACCAAACCTAAAGAGGTGAGAGAGCGTCTCGAACGTGAGCGCGTGACACATCTTGGTACGGATATGCTTGCAGAGGCCGAGATGTTGAAAAAGCAGAAGGCAGAGGAAGAAAAACAATCGTAAGACATTATGGCGTGTGACGTCACGTCGCAGGCTTATTGTCATCAGGCTATATCGACTCATTAGCAATTCAGCGCCGGATTTGTTTGAATGGGAAATTGCACATTCACTACCAACCCGGCGCTGTTTTTTGTGTGGAAATGGAGCGGTATGGCGTGTTTTCAAATTCGTTTCCTTTTAAATTAGTGTTGTTGCCTTATGTTTAAAAGAAATGATATGGACAGGTTTTAAATTAATTTTCGTACAAATCAGTATTGTAATCTTCTGTTGAAAAGGAGCGATATGTGCAGCTTTCAAATTAATTTTCTTCTTAATCAGCGTAGCATTCTTCTGTTGAAAGGAAATAATATAAGCTACTTTCAATTTGAAAGCAGTTTTTGATTTTTCCTCCTCAGTTTCCGGTTCTACCCCGAAAAATAAGCGCGTATTTGCGGACAGACTTTCCTTCGGGCGCAAATACGCGAAATATAAGAGGTTTTTATAACATCTTGAATATCAATAGTTTATATTTAAGGGGTATTTTTTCGCATTGCAAAAAGCACCATTTCGGCTTGCAATAAAGCCCATTTCGGAGGCCGAAAAGCACCATATCACACCCTGAAATGGGCTTTATCGTACTGCGAAATGGGCAATATCAGAACGTGAAGTGAACTTTTCCGGACTATGTTATGGGGTATATCAAAATGCGGTAATGGCTGAAACGCCCTATATTATGTATGATTTAACATTCCTTTACATCTCTTTTGCGAAAATATTTTGTCAAAATTATGTCAAGAAAAATCGTAAGTTTGTCGTGTGAGTTTCCTTGAAAAAGGCTGATGTCGGATGTGGGGGAAGGCACGGGATGTGTTTATTTGGAGAGCCGGAAATATAAAATGAAAGAGCCGCTTTCCCGATAGAATGAGGAAAGCGGCTCTTTTTTGTATTTCAATTCAGACTTATTCAGCGGCCTCAGCCTCTTTTTCTGCCTGACGATAGTATTCGAGATCCTCCGGACGCAGACTCTTGATGAATGCGTGGTGAGCGTTCACCTCAGCCTCTGCATAGCGTACATATACGTTGGCGCTCTTCTCGAAGAGTTCCTGTGAGCGTGTGGCGTCGTCGAGGATGAGCAGTGACATGATGGTATCGGCTGTCATTTCGTACAGACGGCGTGCCACGAAGTCCTGCATCTCCTGGTTTCCTGCTTCCTTCACGGCGTTCACAGCGTCTTCCAGTTTCTCTGCCATGAGAGCCACACGAACCTTGAGTGCTTTCAGACTGTCGGCAACCTCGTGCTCCAGCATGTCCTTTATCATACCCATGTAAGTGCCGTTGGTGATGTAGCGTATTGCGGCAACCACCTGCAGCTGTGTAGTTCCTTCGTAGATAGAGAAGATGCGTGCGTCGCGGTAAAGACGCTGGCTCTTGTACTCCATGATGAATCCTGAACCGCCGTGTACCTGTATTGCGTCGTATGCGTTCTGGTTGGCGTACTCAGAGTTCATACCCTTTGCCAGCGGAGTGAATGCGTCGGCAAGGCGTGCATACTTCTTCTGCTCCTGGCGCTCTTCGGCTGTGAGCTTGCGGTCGCGTGCTATGTCGTCGAGGGCTTTGTATATATCTACGTATCTTGCTGTCTGATACAGTATGCTTCGGCCGGCGTCGAGCTTAGCCTTCATGCGTGAGAGCATGTCGTAAACAGCCGGGAAGTCGATGATGTGAGTGTCAAACTGCTTGCGCTCCTTAGCGTATGCGAGAGCCTCGTTGTATGCAGCCTGGCTTACACCGACAGACTGAGCGGCGATGCCCAGACGTGCTCCGTTCATCAGAGCCATCACATATTTGATAAGACCCAGACGTGTGCTTCCGCAGAGCTCGGCCTTGGCGTTCTTGTAGACAAGCTCGCATGTAGGTGAGCCATGGATACCCAGCTTGTTCTCTATGTGGCGCACTGTGACGCCGCCCTGGTTCTTGTCGTAGATGAACATTGACAGTCCGCGGCCGTCGTGTGTGCCTTCCTCAGAACGTGCGAGCACGAGGTGGATGTCAGAGTCGCCGTTGGTGATGAATCGTTTCACACCGTTGAGCAGCCAGCATCCGTCTTTCTCGCTGTATGTAGCCTTGAGCATTACGCGCTGAAGGTCGGAACCTGCGTCAGGTTCGGTGAGGTCCATACTCATGGTCTCGCCTGCACAGACGCGCGGAATGTATTTCTGGCGCTGCTCCTCGCTGCCGAACTCATAGAGAGTTTCGATGCAATCCTGCAGCGACCAGATGTTCTGGAATCCTGCATCGGCGGAAGAGATTATCTCAGAAGCCATTGAGTAGGGAGTGATAGGCATGTTCAGACCGCCGTAACGACGCGGCATTGAGATGCCCCACAGACCTGCCTTGCGTGTGGCGTCGAGGTTCTCGTAAGTCTTCGATGCGTAGTGCATGCGTCCGTCAACGAGGTGTGGTCCTTCGAGGTCAACGGCCTCGCTGTTTGGTTCGATAATGTTAGCTGCGATGTCGCCTGTTATCTCGAGCACGTTCTTGTAGTTCTCGATGGCATCCTCGAAGTCAACCGGAGCGTCCTCATACTTATCCTTGTCTTCGAAGTTGCGCTCCTTGAGCTCGACAACACGCTTCATCTCAGGATGATTGAGATAAAACTCGAACTCAGGATGATCTGTATAATAATTAGCCATTTTGTTTACTTGCTGTTCTGTTTGTAATATTTGATTAATTTAGGAACGACTTCCTCAACGGTGCCGTTGATCACGTAGTCGGCAATCTTGTTGATAGGAGCGTCAGGATCGCTGTTGATTGATATGATGATGCCTGAGTCCTGCATGCCGGCGATGTGCTGAATCTGTCCTGAGATACCGCATGCGATATACACTTTCGGGTGTACTGTCACACCGGTCTGACCTATCTGGCGGTCGTGGTCTATCCATCCTGCGTCCACAGCGGCACGGCTTGCGCCTACCTCACCGTGGAGTTCCTTTGCCAGTTTGAAGAGCATGTCGAAGTTCTCTTTGCTTCCTACACCATAGCCTCCAGCCACAACGATGGGCGCACCCTTGAGGTTGTGCTTTGCAGCTTCAACGTGACGGTCGAGCACTTTCACTACGAATGCCTCCGGCGAAACATATTTTGCTACGTCCGGATAAACCACTTCTTCTTTTGCTTTGCCCTCGTAGAGAGCCTTCTGCATCACTCCGCTGCGCACGGTAGCCATCTGTGGACGGTGGTCAGGGTTGACAATGGTTGCCACGATGTTGCCTCCGAATGCCGGACGGATCTGATAGAGCAGGTTGTCATAGTGCTTGCTCACCATCTCACCGTTCACTTTCACCTTGGCGTCATAGTCGCCTATCTCGAGCTGTGTGCAGTCTGCTGTCAGTCCGCTTGTAAGAGATGAGGAAACTCTCGGGCCGAGGTCGCGGCCTATTACAGTTGCGCCCATGAGCGCTATCTGCGGTTTCTCCTCCTTGAAGAGGTTCACCAGGATGTCTGTATGAGGTGCTGATGTGTACGGGAACAGACCTTCGGCGTCGAAAACAAAGAGCTTGTCAACACCGTAGGGCAGAATCTGCTTCTCCACTTCGCCTTTGATGCCGGTTCCAGCTACTACAGCGTGGAGCTCCACACCGAGCTTGTTGGCCAGCTTACGGCCTTTGGTAAGCAATTCCTGAGATACTTCGGCTACTGTAGTGCCTTCTATCTCGCAATATACAAATACGTTGTTCATATATTCTTTTTTGTCTTTTGAGCTGCGCATCCGGCGCTTCGGATGTTTCCGTATGCCGCGCAGCTTTTATTTTTTACTGCTTTGGATGAATTTTATCCTATAATTTTCTCTTCCAGCAGTTCCTTCACCAGTCCTTCGATGTCGGTGTCGCTGCTGCTCAGTGTTTTGCTTTCCTTAGCCTGGAACACAATGTTCTTCACGGCCTTCACCTTTGTAGGCGAGCCGCTGAGTCCGCATTGAGCCGGATCGCCGTCAACGTCGGCCACCGACCATTGGTTCAGAGTGAGATAAGGCCGCTCCTCATACAGATAGTTGTATTTGTTGTCGGCGGTACGTTCCATCGGCGCTGTCGCGCGTTTGTATTTCATCATCAGTTTTGCGTTGCACGGACGGCACGGGTCTGCGCTTCCCGTCACTGTGATGACGAGTGGCATCGGAGCCTCTACAGTCTCAACACCTCCGTCGATGTGGCGGCGTATTGTGAGTTTTCCGTCTTCGCATTTCAGTATTTCCTCAGCGTATGTTACCTGTGAGAGTCCCAGCTTCTGTGCCACCTGCGGACCTACCTGTGCGGTATCACCGTCGATAGCCTGGCGTCCGCCGATTACGATGTCCACACCGCCGATTTTCTTTATTGCCGTTGCGAGGGCATAAGATGTAGCAAGTGTGTCGGCTCCGGCAAACAGACGGTCGGTAAGCAACCATCCGGTATCAGCTCCGCGATAGAGTCCCTGGCGTATGATTTCAGCAGCGCGGGGAGGACCCATGGTCAGTATTCCTACGGTAGAACCAGGGTTCTGCTCTTTCAGGCGCAGAGCCTGCTCAAGGGCGTTCAGGTCCTCCGGATTGAAGATTGCAGGCAGCGCCGCACGGTTGACTGTTCCTTCGGCAGTCATGGCATCCTTGCCCACGTTTCTCGTGTCGGGTACTTGTTTGGCAAGTACAACAATTTTCAAGCTCATAATATAGTATTAATAAATTGTTAATTCGATGTGTCGGGAGAGGTTTATGTCACGGCAGCGTGAATGTATTTTTCAGAACATATTATGACCGATAGTCTTGCTGAATAACGATTTGCTGTCGGCAAAACTGATTTAGTCCAAGGTCGTCGTGACCTAAACTGTCTCTTGACAAGTGTGTATGGTCAGCAGGCACATAACACCTTCAGGCATCGTAGCGACGCCTCAAACAGCTGCAAAAGTAATAAGTTTTTGATAATCATCAAAATTAAAGGCTTTAAAAAAGTGCAAAACGCCACCGTGGATGCGCATTTATGATGTTTTGTGCAGTTATTTTCTGTCTTTTCCGAATGGGTTAGCATAATGTGTTAAATCCTGTATTTATAAAATTTTATTACACGGCTTTGTGTGTTTTCTTTTTCTTTTTTGTAAATTTGTTGCAGACTTAAACCTTATGATTTTGTATTAACATACTGGATTATTCTGGATGTTTTAATTATTATATAGTGATATGGAAAAATCTATGACCGTACGTTTATTATCTGTCTTTTTTACCGTATTAATCGGTTTCGGATTTCCTACTGATTGTTTCTGCTCAGGTTCTGGAAGTTCGCAATACGTCAGCAAATACTTGTACAACCTGTATAAGAAAATACCGGTGGTGTGCTGGCATAAGGAGTGGGACGAACGTTTCGAACTGGAGATTGAGGCTTCATTTATCTCGCCGGCTGAGACAATGAATATTTATACCTCAAAAGCAGGAATATCTGGAAATGATACTCTTTTTACGTATGCAGATATCCGTGGAAAGGAATATCCGCTTATACATTATAGTTATGGCTTGGATTATTCGTTGGATAATGCAGCTAAGAGGGATAGTATGAACAGAAGGACCAGTGAAGTGCGGAAGCTGATGCTTAATACCGACAGCATCTTCATTGTAAGGATCATGGACGATGAAGGTATTTACGATACGGTTTATCAGTACTTCGGCGTTAAGCGTAATGGGCATTATGAATATGGACGTACAGATTTCGGGCCTGACACGTGGACGTTTTCCGAGATGATAGAGAAAGCGTTCGGTTCAATGGAGAATTTCAGAAAGCAGTACTTGGAGTATGTGGAGCGGGTGCTGTACGGACGTCCCAAGCCTGTGCCAGAAGTGCCTGATGACGGAAAACTGCATCTTTCGGATTGACGGTAAGTCAGAAGTTGAAGATGTGTTCGTTGTATAGCATAATGTGCAGTCGGAAATAATGTTTTTTTGTTCCGGCTGCACATTATTATTTTTGATAGAATATCGGACGGAGCACCAGATTATTATTACACCTGTATGACGATAATGTCATTAATCTGAGAATAAAATAATGATGGCTGCTGTTTATACTGCAATCGCCTTGCCGCCTGCTATCTTTTCCTCGAATATGGTGCGCGTTACGCGGCGTGCCCTAAGCGAGCGTACGGTGGTGAAGTCGGCAAAGAACGGGTCGGTGCTCACAAACCATGCGCGCGGTCTTACGTCGATGGTGCGCCCGAGTTGCGCTTTCAGTCTCACGGCATAGCGCGGATTTACCACCGACAGAAAACATTCGCCGCGGCTGTTCTCCAATGCCAACACGAGTCTTTGGCGGTTGCTGTCGCGCGGTGCGGTGGTCTGTCGGCCGCGCATTGACGTAGATACAGTGATGTTCCAGCCGTAGCGCGTGTTCAGTTCGTCCATCATCCGGCGGAACACACGTCCGTGTGGCGCATCGTCGCGTATGCCTTTCCACGCTATGTACAGATGTATCATCTCGTGCAGCAGCACAGTCTGCAACTCGCGTTCGGTGCAGTCGTAGTATGTGCTCAGGCGTATGGCGAAGTCAGAGTTTTTCCATCCCAGCAGAGTCCGCCTGCGTCTGCACGCCATTGAGCCGAGCCTTGTGCGCGAATGTCCCAGCGACAGTCGCGGGCGGGGCATGCTTCCGGCGAAGTAGTCATGGTTGAACGTATCGAACCATGAGGCAATCTGTTCTGTCGTAGGCGTCATCGGTTGTCGTCATTCGCATACGGGCGACAGCTGTCCGAGCGCCTTTTCCATCTTCTCCGACATCACAGTGCCCAGCACAACCTTACCTTCCTTGTCGATGAGATAGAGCGTCGGAATCCAGTTTATCTTATAAGCCTTCGACACCTCGGTGGTCTTCCACTTCTTCAGTTCGCTCACCTGCGTGTATTTTATGCCCTGCTTCTTTATCATGGCGGTCCAGTTGTCCTTGTTGTCGTCGAACGATACGCCCAGGAACACTATGCCGCGGTCCTTGTAGGTCTCGTACATACGCTTCATGTTAGGTATGTCCTTTATGCAGTCGGGGCACCATGAGGCCCAGAAATCGAGCACCACATACTTGCCGTGGAAGTCGCTCAGTTTGACGGTCTTGCCCTCCGGAGTCTTCAGACTGAAGTCGGGTGCCTTTGCACCTGTTTCGAGCAGTTCGGTAGCATATTTGGCATCGTCGTCCTGTGCTGCGAGATTCTGCGCACATGTATTGCAGAACGGTGCTGCCGCCATTGTCGCGGCAAGTGCCAGAGTCATGAATATCTTTTTCATCTTTCCTTGTTTTTGTGATTAAATAATCATGATACGCCGTGCGTCACGTTCGTGAAGATGTGGCAAGTGAGGCAATTACAGCCAGTCCGTGTCTTTCCGGACGCAGCATATCATTTGCAAAGATACGACATAGGTTTTATTCTTCAAAGTAATAATATTTAAAAGATATAAAGCCATATTTATGATGTATAAATAATCATCTCCGGCTGTATGATTATCAAACCCGAATAGGTTTATCTGACAGCAAGTATTCCCTACATCCACGTCCATGCCTCCGGCACTTCAGCTGAAATGCTTTCTTCCGTCCATGTCAATAACCTGTGTCGCTGAACAGCCAGTCCAGAGGATACGTGTCGCACATTGTCTTGCGGTAACTATAGAACTCAGAGGCCGCGTTCCTGTTCTCCTTCCTGCTCAGCGACGGGTCGTTAAGCGGAGCCATACAGGCTATGCTGTGCACCGCCTTGCGCCGTTCGCTGTCGCCCTTGGGCAGTTGATTCACGGCATCGGTCAGTCTTCCGGCAAGCTGTTGCAGGCGGTTGCTGCCTACGGAAGCAATCTCTTTGAGATAGTCGGTCTCCGCCTGCCGCCCGTCGCGCAGCCCTATCGCCATGGCTTTCAGCTCGTATAGGTGGAGCGTGTCCGACTTATTGAGCCGTCCCATGGCTATCTCGCGCCTCAGTTCTTTTATCTTGCTGTGTGTGCCCAGCACCTTCGCGCTCATTATCACGCCCTTGGCTATGAGATAGTCCATGGCTTTGTTCACGTCATCATACTTCACGGCATATCTCAACGGCTTCCAGTCGTCGTATGTCATCTGTCTCATCTGCTCCTCGTCAGACGTCAGTTCCTTCATCTGCCGGTAGGTGAGCCGCTTTATGAGTTCCTCTATGTGATATTCCTCGCTGGTTCCTACGAGCGGCACGGCTATGTCCTTTGTCCTTATCTTCTCGTCGAGCAGGCTTATCAAGTCCGTGTATGCCGAGTGCGCCATGCCCTTCAGTCCTGCCTCGTCGCACGCCAGAGCCCTCTGCAGGGCGAGCGCAATCTCGTTCTTTCCGTTATATCCCGGCCGCGGATAGTCGTGTCCCGACTTCTTCTTGTCATGTTTATACAGATTCAGCGAGCCGTATTCCTTCAGTGCAGTCTTTGCGAGTATGGTGGCCTGATGATAGTTCTTGTCGGTCAGCCACAACCGTGTCATGGCTATGGTGCTCGGCGCGTGCAGCGGCGTTACAGACGTTATCTGCTCTATCTCGTCCATGGCCTCCTTCAGCTCGCTGCCTTTCATGCCCGTGTTATACTTGCGTGAGAAGTCGTTGTATTTTCTTGTCTTGTCGATGAGCGGCACTACGTGGTAGGGCAGGTTGAGATAAGGATCGACGAGTTGCAGGGTGTATCTGAACTCGGTGTTGGCAGGTTTGTTGTTGAGATAGGCAGGATACCAGCGCGGCATGTTGAGAATGAGCCGCTCAATCTCCTTTGCCAGCAGCGGATGCACGTCGCGCAGTATCTTCACGTTGCTTGTTGTGCCGTCGGCACGTATCACGAAGCTCACCGGCACTGCGGGCACGAATGCCGTTCGCCATGCCGCGGCGGGGTAGTGAAAGTTTTTTGCCACGTACATCGGCAGTCCCTCTTCAACGCTTCCCGGGAACACGGGAGCTATGTCAACGTGTCGGTATATGTCGGCCGGCGCCACGTCGCCGGTGTCGCTTTGGGCTGATGCGTATGTGCAGAAGAAAGACATCAGCAGAATGATTGGCAGTATGTATTTCTTCATAGGACTTTTGTTTTGATAGTCAGACATTATTATTAACGCTACGAATTTACTAATAATAATCTGCACCGGAAAGGGAAAATCCCTATCATCGGTTAGGATTTTCCCTATTTATGTCGTATCATCGCCGGGGCTGTGGGGTTTTATTATTTCACACGATAAACAATATTATTTCACAGGATAAATAATCACGCATCGTTTTTCACTTCTGATGTGGGCGTTTTTAACGAAAAATCGGGAGACGTACTTACGATTTTTCTTGATTTTATTTTGACAAAATATTTTCGCAAAAGAGGTGTAAATGAATGTTAAAACTAACATAATAAACGACATTCAGTATAATACCGCATTTTGATATACCCCATAACGTAGTCCGGAAAAGTCTGTTCCGCTTTCCGATATTGCCCGTTTCGCAGTGCGAAAAAGCCCATTTTGGAGTGCGATATGGTGCTTTTCGGCCTCCGAAATGGGCTTTATTGCAAGCCGAAATGGTGCTTTTTGCAATGCGAAGAACTACCCCTTAAATATAAGTTATTGACATTCAATACATTACGAAAACCTCTTATATTTCGCGTATTTGCGCCCGAAGGAAAGTCTGATTGTAAATACGCGCTTATTTTTCGGGGTATAGTGGGAAACTCTGACCGAAAAATCAAAAACCGCTTACAATCTGAAAGTGGCACAAAATGTTTCTTTTCTATATAAGAAAGTGACACGGGGAGGAAATAAAATCAATTTGAAAATAACCCGTATCGTTTCATTTTGTCATAAGGAAACGACATGGATAGGAGAGTAAATTGATTTGACAGCCACGCATATCATTTCCTTTCTATATAAGCAAGCAATATGGGTAGGGAATAAAATGGTTCTTCCGAAATTTGGAGTGAAAAGTTATGTATAAA
>ULRG01027421.1_pt1 | contig 21068 bp, 26 predicted proteins | sample 1955211 | NCBI WGS metagenome assembly ULRG01 (sample SAMEA4835676, study PRJEB28245) | human gut metagenome | biome: gut microbiome; material: fecal sample | place: Denmark | collected 2008
TGGTTCAGCATATTTCTGAACAGTTTTTGATAAATATGTATGGGGAGGAGGTTTGCTACTTGCTTGGTGGATTGGTGCAGGCAGCCATTATAAAATGAGTTTACTTCTCGAATGGAAGCTATCGCTCATTCGAGTTATATGTTTGCTTTCCACATACCCATAATGTGGCTCAGCGAGGTTAAATGCGTACATCAAGACAATTCTTTTGCTGTCTTAACTACGTAATAAACAATCTCTACCATAAACAGTAGAGCATTTAACACTAGCAATAATATTGCCATAATACTGTCAAAATCTGCCATAATTATAAATTTTAAAATTCTTGTTAAATTTACTGCAAATTTACGGCTTTTCTGCGGATATTTTACTTTATCCGTTTATTTAGCGCATAAAAAATGCACTGAACTCCGTATATTTGAAGTCGGTGCAAAGATACATATTATTCTTTATGCACGCAATATTATAACAAATTTACTTAACAAGGCTATACAAAAGTACTTAGAATTTCATTGAAAAAGCTAGGTAAAACTTAATCTACCTAGCTTTTTTGTCTATTACGAAGTCAGCGACTTAGAGTTCAGATTTACTCCCCATACTTTGGTTCCTCATATACCAAGTTATGCTCATCTACGTAAGCCTTGGCTTCTGTGTATGTGTCAAACTCTACTGCGGTGGCATTCACTGATGGGAATACCTCAGCATTGTCACCTTCCTCTGTGAGAGGGAACACCATCTTGGTCCCCTCATGTACTACCTTATACTTCTTTGTTAACTTATTCATATCTTGTTTCCTTTCTTTTTAATGTTAAACTTATGATACCTTATGCAGGAGTGATAGAGACTGTATAGCCCTTGCTCTGCAAAGTCTGTACTGCGGAATCTGATGCAGAAGAGCGAGTTCCAATTAACGAGATAGTTTTAAACCATGAATCTTCACCAGCAAATTTAGCTTCAAGTGTTGCCATATCGTTGAGGAGAGCATCAATCTTATCACACTTACAGCTTGCTAATGCTAAGATATTTGTTCTGTTTTTAATACCTGTCCATGTAAATGGACCCTTATTGTTTCCTTGTAGCCATAAAACATTATTTGGCAAAACAGATAAATCACCATAAACGCTTGTGCCAACAAATCGTAGTTGTGTGACTTTTGTATTCTTATAAACAGAAATATCACCAGTTACTTTAGTATTATAAACTGATGGAATATCAGAAATACCAGTCAATTTGCCAAATACAGCAATATCACCCGTTACTTGAGTGTTGTTTAACTGTAGAAAAGTAAGACCAGTCAATTTACCAAGCACTGCAATATCACCTGTTACCTGGGTGTTGGCAATAGTAAGATGCATAAGACCAGTTAATTTACCTAATACTGCAATGTCACCAGTTACCTGGGTGTTGGCAAGAGGTAAAAATGAAATATTTGGAGAATATTTCATTGAATCTATATCAAAAGAAAGTTTACCTTTATAGCCTTTCCAGCTAGTTTTTGTATAAACACCTACTTGTGTTAATGAATATTTTTCAGATACAACAACCTCATAGTCACCATTACTAAAATACACTGTTGTTTCAGTATTAGCAGTAATATTCAGTGCTTTACCTTTATTTTCAGATAAAGTCTCATTAGTAAAGTAGCCATCACCAATAATGCGAAGTTGGGCATCTTTACTATTATTTACAACAAAACGTTGTGAGTCAGCAGTAGGAGATTCCACCTTGCTAACTTTAATACAGAACTCACCAATACGTAACAGAGAGTCATTCTGTACAGAACCATTTAATTTTGTAATCAAACATTTTCCCATAATTATTTCTTTTTATTGTTTATAATTCCATAAAACATCGCAAAAATCAATTCTCTTTTCTAGCCACATTTTGATTCTTTCTTTTGAATCATACATTCCGTTTGTAAAATAATTACCATCAGTTGTTGGTGCACTTCCTAAACATTCTTTTACACACTTATAATAGTAGTTATCATGCCCACCATTACCATAACAAACAATAGTACCTACACTATAATTTGTTTCTGCATTATATGAATTTATAGATTCCAATTCACTCTTTGATAATGGTATGTATGGTTCCCAATGCTCATCAAGATTTGTCGGCTTTCTATATGATGGAGAATTATTCCATTTAGTTACACTCCTTTTTAATGCATCAGTACCTAATCTGTCAAACCAATCATCAACTATTTTGTTTAGATTCTCTTTAGTTATGATACCATTGTCTCTAAGAGTTTTATACATAGTACCAATCTCCTCTGCATACAATGACTTTATTACAAAAAGAGGATTTGTTGTATCAGAATCAACAATCTCCCTAGACAGTGATGAAGTCCACAATATGCCGTTCCATGCTTTTCCAAGACAAGAATCACAATCATAGATATTATATCCAACCTTTTTGTTATAGATTGTTATCTGAGCATTATTATACCATCCATCCTGATTATAAGTCAATTCACAGAATATGATATATGCTAACAAATTATCAACATCAAAAGATTTCTCTACAATCTTTTTCTTTTCATCGTTAGTAGATGCAGAGTTCACTTCTGACTTATATGCCTGGCATGATTTTATAATAGCTTTTGTCTTTGCTGTATTTACCATATCCTTATTGGCTGAATTATAACCTACAGATGTGACTTTAAATGTATCAGTGCCAGTTGTTGCAGCATTTAATTTTGAGAATGTGTATTGCTGACCGGCAACAGTGTCTGTACCAATAAGCTCCCCCATGTGTGTATCAGCATCATATTCTTCGCCATCTACACAAATAAGTTTTTTAGGATTACGTATTTCTGCCTTTATCCAATTAAAACTATCCTCATTAAACATACCTCCAACATTATCTATCAGAATGCTGGTATAGCCTTTTTTGTTCATGGAATAGTTTTTCCTGTTCTTTTTAAGAGACCATATAAAGAGACCATAATACTCACCATTCAGATACACTTCGCAAGGAAATTGTGAAGGCATACATTTGGCTTGTGAAACATCGTTGTCCATATCACCAGTTCCACCTATGAGAACATTATCTGAACTTATGTGAAATCTGTTTGAACGCACATTAAGGAATGAAGTGATTTGCTCACCTATCTCGTAGCAAATTGGCTGTATTGATTTTAATGAATCCTTGTAGAAGGCTTTAAGATGAAAACCATCCTGTGCTACCCAATCACCAAACTTTATTTCAAACTCATTTCCACCCCAATCATCTGAAAACAAATCTATAGAACAAGATTTCATGGGGTCAGCCATAGTACTAGCACCCTGTGCATTAAGATATGCTTTTATCTTAAAATAGTTTCCTGCAAAATCAAAGAACTCAATATAAGCCCTATCATTAACCAACTTCTTGCTAGGCATTTGATTAACACCAGTAATATTGATTACAGCTTTAGTAGGAATTGGCAATTCCAGAGCAGAATCATGCTTGTCATACCAGTCACTCCAGTCTGTTTTACCTTTAATGTCAAAGCCACTTGCTTTTAGAGCATTACCAATGTCATTTACGCTATTGCCTTGAAGATTGAGATTTGACACATTAAGGTTAGTAACTTCCATATCATGCTCATGTTTCTTTCCTTCTGAGTCACGATAAGACATTACCTTGCCATCAGCATCTTCTGTAATTTCTGTTCTACCCTCCGGGTCTTCTAAAGTACTATGAGCATCAGCCACATCTTCATTAATGAGAGATTTACCTTTTTCCTTATCAACCTTAGCATCAATCGTCTCAGATTTTAAGTTGTGAGAGTAATGACTTCCATCATTGTAGGTAGCAGAAAGAACCTTACCATCTGCATCTTTCTCAACTGCCATATACTCAGGATTCTCCTGCAAAGAGAAAACGTCAAGAAGTTCTTTGAGATTAGTATCTATTGAACCTACCTTCTCCTGCAATGATACAAGGTCTGATTGAATCTGAGAGATAACTTGTTTCAAGGCATTGACTGCATGGATTTCTCCAATGATTTGTCCGTCTCTTCTAAGACCAAGTACTACTTTATCGTCAGTAGTAACCCAAGCAGCAAAGTATTCCTCATTCTGAATGACGTGATACATTTCATTAAGAGGATAATATGGCTTGCCAGTTGCCCTGTAGAAACCAAACAGAACCTTATCATCTGAATCTACAATAGCTTTGAGGAACTCTTCGTTCTCAATTATTCTAAAGCACTCTTTTACTTCATCTTCAATGAGAGACTTGCCTTCTTCTTTATCTACCTTTGTATCTTGAAGATTTTTAATGTCTTCTCCTAACTTGGTGCTAACACTATTGAGGTTTGCAAGGATGCTTGTCAGAGTCTGAGTATTATCAATGCTAGCAAAGAAGTCCTTCAACTCCTTCAATGTGTCAATAGCACTTGTAGTATCATCATCACCCAAGATAGTGGTAATCTTGTCAGCCAAAATACTTACTTGTGACTGCAATCTATCCTCTACTGCACTTGTCTTACCAAATACTGGAGTACCATCCCACTGAAAACCGAAGAGAAGTTTGTCTTCTGCATCTACCTTGGCAAAGATGAACTCTTCATTCTGAATGTAGCGGAAAGGAGTTTCTACTACCGTTCCTTCATCATCTTTGATGGAAACCTTTTCTGCTAAGTCGCTGACTTTGGAACCCACCTCGTCAATGGCTTCCTGCACGTTACCAGCCTCCAGTCCGCTGGTCTCGTTATTGTACACGACCTTTCTTGCGGCTGAAACGTTTCCAACCGCAATGCAGAGCCACTTGTCCGTGTTGATGTTCTCAACGGCTCCGTCCGCTCCCATCTGTGCTGGAGCAGACGTATTGTCGTCAATCTTGCTCTGGTACGTTGATCCAAGCATGGTCACCTGGTTCAATCGCTGGTAAGCAGTACCCTCCTGGTACTCTCCCTTTGAAATCGGAATCTTACCTATGTTTAATTTTGTTGTGCCCATATAAAAAATATTTTTAAATGATTTCTTGTTCAATGATTACATTTCCATCCTCATCTGTAGAAACAGAGCTGATGGTAGAGTCTTGCCCGATGATGGCATTGAGATCGCCTGTCTCATCGTCAAACTCGATGGCAAGAAGGTTTCTGTTCAGCTTCTTGTCAAGCTCCTGCATGGAATTATTGACCTCCTCTGCATTTGCCTTCTTTGCAAGCTCTTGCTTGTGAGTGGAATTGATGTCCGACTGATACTCTTGCAAGTTCTCGTCAAACACATCCTCTGCAACTGCTGTCACATGGTCTGCAGCCGTACTATGAAGGGCGTTTGCAATATTGCCCTTTGTGATGTTCTTTCTTTCAGCCATACTCAACATTTTTTAGTTTAACCTGCCTGTACTTTCAAAGTAGCACCAGTCATATATACTGCTGCGGTTTTATACATGTAGTAATTCTTTCCGTTGATGGCAACAGAAGACTCATACATCACACAAGGAGCACCACCCATGGTGAAGTTTGTAAGTCTTGGCAATGTCTTAGGCACAAGGATGATGAAGTTAACATTATCCTTGGCCGAAGTCTTTTCATACACACCAGTTGCCGAAATACGAGGACCTAGCTTGTTACCAGCTATCGCCACGTCAGCCTCAGATGTTCCAAACCCGAAATAGATTGGAAGCACCATCATCACCTTTGCTGTAGCAGACTTGATAAGGTCATCATGCTTGGCAGTAAGAACCAGCGTTGACTCTCCCTCCTTGTTAACCTCGATGCTGATGGTATCACTGGCCTTGATGTCAATCTCCTGCATCGTACCATTGACGGATAAAGCCAAAGACGTAGGTGTAATAGCCACATCCTTGCGCTTGATAGAATAGCTAACCTTAATCGTCTGATCATTGCCGGTAAACTCAAACAACGTCTTGTCGAGTGACAAAGACACCTGGAGAGGAAAGACCGTATTTTGTAGTTCCTTCAAAGAACTGTCCACTTCCTCGGCATTCGCTTTCTTTTTCAGCTCTGCATTAACCCTAGCTGATTCCTCTGTAAATTTAGAAGCTACATCAGCAGCATTCGCCTTCTCTGCCAAAGCTTCATCATGTTTGAGATCCTTATCCTTCAACCCAGCAATATCGCTTTTGATAGCCGCAATTTTGGCGGTAGCCTCTCCAATACTGTTGAGGTTACCCATCAGAAGCCATCCTGTCTCTGCTCCTTTCTGAAAGGCATAGATGTTGCCGTTTTCTGCCTGAGACTGATTATCCTTGTCATAGACGGCAACCAACTGACCAAAGCGAAGAGGCTTGCCATTTGTACCTACAGGAGCCGAACTGTCTGCATTCATGGCAGCAAAGCTCTTATAGACCTTGTGGATTCCAAGTCCTTCTGCATTCTGCTCCATATCTGCAAGATACGCCAGGGTATCTGCATGAAGACCGAATGTTTCTTCAGGACTAATGCTATCCACCTCTTTCACCTGACGAAGGCGGATAGCTTCCTGCTGTAGTTCATAAATCGTCTTCATGCTACTTTACCTTTAAATAGTCATTATATTTTGAAGCAAGAACGACCTGCAAGGAATCCAAGGCAGGAACATCCTTCACAGCATAATAGGTTCCAGATGTTGGCTTGTGTCCAACAATCTCTGCCGTATAGCTTTTCACTACGGGACGAGTCACGCCATCTTCAAATTCTCTTTTTTCAAGGATTTCTTCGTGTAAGACATAATAACAATCTATGATGTAGCCTTCTCCAGTGTCCGTTTCAGTTTCTCCGATTGTTGTTTGAGGAACATCATAAACTCCATTTTTGGTAATGAGCTTATGAGCTTGCACGGTTTCCGAGTTTGTGTCAGCATTGCCATTAAGGTGTCTCGGTGTCGAATATATGGGAAGATTCCTTACATCCTTAATTTTATCATCATCACAACCAGAACCTTGTGTTTCTCCATCTGTTATTGGAAATAAAGACATAACCAAATCAACCATATTGTCCTGAAGCATCTTCAGATCTTCAAGAAAAACAGGCTGGCCGCCTTCACTAAAAATGAGTCTATTCATAATCGTACAAATTTATACTGAAAGTTCTTCCAGCTGGTTTATAAATATTCAATAAGTTACGGATGGAATTGAGATGTTTCCATCCATATTTATCAGCATCTTTGCTTTCCAATGAGGTACATAAGAAAGTTGGAACCATAACAATGAAGTTTATAGGAGCCGATACTTCGTATTCATGTACCAGATATGCCTTCCCATTTTCAGATGCCAAATACATGGAGAACGGAGGCTGTGATTCCCTGCCGAAATGCAGATACTTATTCCTGTTGGCATCATCAGGAGTAGTTATGTAAATTTGTCCTTCCGTCAAGTAGAATATCTGATTCAATGCCTTTTCCAATTTTGCCACATTAGAAGTAATGTTCAATCTGTCATCCGTTTTCCCTCTGTGACTTGTGAAAAGTTCATAGATATAGCGCAAAGGCAAAATCAATACACACAGGAATGCAAGCAGTAACTTGCTTCTCAAAATAGGAGGTGTCAAGATAGCCACCAATTTCACCAAATCAATTTTATACCACATAAGTCAATGAATCTGAAAGAAAATAAGGAATATAGCTGCCACTCTCTCCGATGTAATTGTTGCCTGACACATTATGCCATTCCAGGCTACCTTCTATTTGATACGAGCATGTACCAAGTTCTACATCTTCAACACCATCGACAGCAAGGATGGCATTCACCAGTTTGGTCTTATTGAATGTGCCTCCATACTTAATATTCTTCAGATGCTCCTCAATGGCTGATTCTACAGGCTTGGTTCCATCTGAAAGTCTGTACCCTTCTTCGTCTATCACAAGAGGGTCAACACTGATATTGGCCTCGATGCTTAGATAATCACCTCTTTTGCTAGTGATTCCCAGAATAACCCCTGCCACCTTAACCCTGTTCATATACTGTTTGAACACCGTTAAAACATCGTTTGAAAGGGCTACAGGCATTCCGTTCTTGTCACCGCTCACGAGAATCTGAACACTTGTGCCACGGTCTCTCACGGCAGCATACTTCACAACCTGCTTGCTTTCGTCGATGATAGCGTACCCATACTGCTGGGTGGTCTCGTTCAATACGAGCTGGTCACCATACTGGAAAGCCTTTGCCATCTTGTAGTACCAGGGCACGGAGGCTACCACGGCCATGGAGATCTTTTCATCCACATCTTTTATATATAGCTCGAAGATGGATTCAAGCACATGGCAGCAAGCTGCTACGATGAAGAAGATGATGTTCTCCAAACTCACAGATGAGAAGCTGCCGTTCCATGTACTGCCTTCCTTCAGCCCATATTTCTCACGGATGGTGGCATCAGCCATGAAAGCATCCGTCATTGTCTTTTTGATTTCTGCTACAGTTCTTGCCATGTTACTTAAACTCTTGAGTAAATTCCTCGCCAAAGATTCTCAGACGGACATTGCCGTTGTCCCTGGCAGTAGCAGGAGATACGTCATTGTTCTTGCAGAAGTTCTGCATAACCCGATTCCATGTTCCTTCAGGCAGAGTGAGTTCTGTCCCCGGTTCCGGAATCTCAGTTATACTGATTCCGTTTTTCTGGGCGATGGCCACCATAGCCTCCCATGATCCAAACTCCTGGATGGCGATGTCTGCCATCGTCTGTCCGTCCTTAACCTTTGTCTTCATATCTATTTATTTTTTATATCCCACACGAAAATACCAGGTGATAAACAGGATAAAACAGATGAACAACCCGGTGAAAACATATATTCCCCATTTATGGGACGGAGGCTCTACTACCTCTTTCTGAATGTTTTTATCCATGTCATGCCGTCTGTCAGCCTCCAACTTCTTGGATTCATACTGTTTCTGGTTTGTGGATTCATTCTTATTTGATTTCTGGTTGCGTTCCGTGTCCCGATACCGTTCCTTGCTCAGAATGTTGCCCTGGCTGTCAAGAACCAGCACCAGGGAATCCCTTACCTTAACCGAATCAATCAGGTTGTACTCATACCGGATCATTACGGAATCCTTGAAGACAATGGAGTCACGGATATTCACGGAGTCCTTCACCACCAGCTTCTGGGATGAATCCATCCGCTTGCTGGAACCACAGGCAGCAAACATGATCACTGCCAGGAGTAAATAAATGTAATGCTTCATATCGTTATAATTTAGATGTCCTTGTACTCTTCCTTGGCATAGAAGCAAGGGCAAACCTTGACCCATTCGTTGGAAGTAATCTTGCCGTCATGATTCAAGTCCGGACTGAAATCACGGTGTCCCTGGATGATGGCATCAGGATATGACTTGCGCAAGAGCTTCAGCAGACTCACCAGAGATTTCTTCTGTGCCTCTGTTCGGTTGTCAACAGGCTTTCCCTTCTCGTCGATACCACCGATGTAGGCGATGTTGATGAGCTTTGAGTTCCAGCCTTTCACTCCATTGCTGACCTTCTCGACACTGAGCATCTGATGGATGGTTCCATCGGGAAGAATTACATAATGATAGCCGGGCTTTTTCCAACCTATCCGTCTGAAATGAAGTTCCAGCTCCTTCACGGTCGTAGATTGTTTACTTGCCGTGCAATGAATTGCGATGTACTTGATTTCTCTCATTTTTTATTTAATGCTTCGAGGGCTTTTTCTACGTCCTCAGTTTTAATATTCATTTTACTTGCGATCTCACCCACAAGAGCCTTCTTCAGCAGCTTGAGGAACGGCATGTTCGGGAAACAGATCAGCATGCTTGCTGCTGAACTGAAAAGCTCCACGAGGATGATGCAGATGCAGATTACGCTTGTGGTGAGTCCGTTGCTCACACCGATGAGTTTGTCGATAAAGATAAAAATCAGAATCACGGACCCATATACTGCCAGCTTGCTGAATGAGTCCCTGGCTAGTTCACTTCTGGTGAAGCGTTTCTGCTTCAAGCTGGAGAGAATGCCCCAGAAGGCATCCATCACAACCGCCCCGACGGTGAACCCCACCATAATCTCATATCCTGCAAAGAAATTGGCGATTATCAGGAGAAGGCACAAACACCATCCCCATACGGTGGAGAACACCACCGTCAATTTATTCAAGAAATGTTCTAAGATCATTGTTATGTTCATTTTAATATTTTGCTTCAATCTTAATGCCTGTCATGGTGATTGTCACCTTGTCAACGGTCTGTCCGTCCATCTCCAGCTGTTCCTTGATCAGGGTCCTCCAGTAGATGGGATCATTGTCAAGCAGCATGTCGCTGATACCGACTCCCACGGATGGATTCTCCTTCAGCTCACCCTTATGGAGGGAAAGCACCAGTGCCTGGTTCTGTCTGAGCACATCACCCACGAACAGGCTTCCATGCTTCACGATTGGCTCCAATATAGGAGAATCCTTGTTGTATTCAAGTTGTATTCCTTCCATGTCAATGCTTTATTTTAACATCCTCATAGTCGCCCTTGTCGAACGTCTTTGCGGATTCCATTGGTTTAACTGTAGTGAAGGTTCCACCGGGATGGCTCACGGTTACCTGATGGGTGTGGCTGTTGAAGGATTCCACAAGCTCGTTGATTTTATCGGTCAGCTGTCCAATATTGATGAGTCCTCCCAGCTTGCCGCCATTGATGACGATGGTTTCGATGTGGTCCACCTGTAGAACGACTAGTTCCGTAAGGTCTCCGGACAAACTGCCTATAGTCACGGCACTCCCCACCTTTGGGGTGATGAGCATCAGTCCGTCATCGGCAAGTTCTGATGCTTTGAGTCTTACTCCAGGGATGTTGATGTTTCCCACGTTCACCTCACAGAGGTTGCCGTCAACCGACTTAACGATTCCCTGATAGATGGAGATGGTCTTTCTTCCACCTGCCACATTTCTCAAATGTTCCTGCAACTGTCTGTAATCATCCATATCCTAACTGAGTCTGAATCCCAAATTAACTTTTCTCTTGCCACCTTCTTTTGAGAACTCCGTTGTCACGGCCGTCACGAAGTAAGTTCCATCCTTGTAGGGATAGTCCGCATCATGTAGAGTCACGCTGTCTGACGGTCTGCATACCGGGATGAGCCATCCCGTGATGCTTCCCTCATAGCCATCAAAGCTTCTGCGCTTCACCTCCAGTTCACCACGAGCCTTCATGGATGCCTCGTCATTGGTGGCACACTTGATTTCAATCCTGTCTCCTCCGGTTGAGCCTGTCTCAATCTCCTTGACGGTTCCGTCTGGCATCAGAGCCTTCACGATGACCTGTATCTTCTTGTCTTCTGCCCGATGGTAGGTGAGGTTGTCTTCCTCCACGTTCAGGGCAAAGTCATAGAAGCATTCCACTCCCATCTTCTCGCCTGGAGGATGAATGTGCAGGGTCTCGTCCTGTAGATAGATGTCCGCCCCACATTCCTCCTGTACCTTCTTCAATACATCATAGCCAGTGGCATTGTTGATGACAAACTTGTTGTATGTCCAGGAGTAGGAGCACTCCACCTTGAATGCCAATCCACATCCGGTGACCACCTTTGCGAGAAGATCCTTGAGGGAAACCTTCATCAGAACCTCGTTTCCGATGTCCTTTCGGAACAGAAAGAGGTCATCTTCGCAATGCAGCTTGATATTTCCTCCGTCGGTCGATATGCGCTGAAGCCATCCCTCGAACTCCGTTTCAAGTCCCGGCTCCTTGTAACCTAGGGTAATGATCACCTTGTCACCACGGTGAAGTTTATCCTCTATCTGGAGAGCCTTGTTGTATTCGGATGCAGGGAGTGTGATGACTGCCGTGTCTGCCAGGAGTTCCACGCTCCGGTGGATTTTCACCTTGTCAATCATGCAAAGCTTGTATTTGCCGATTCTTATGTCAAAAGCCATTGTGTACATATCATCATGCGTTTAAGTCATCACGGCTCAGAAGCAACTTGTAGATGTCGTCACTGTATGCCTGGATGGTATAGTTCTGATTTGCCGTTCCCGATGTGAACGGAATGTCCCAGCTCTCGATGGCAAGCTGGCTGATTCCGAAGATTTCCAGTAAAGGATTGAGCACCTTCACATGACCAGCTTCACAGAAACTTCTAAGCTTTGCCACATCTGCTTCGGGATATTTGCCATCCTCACCAAAAAGGATTCCCTCAATCCTCACGCTGTAGTCATCCTGCGTCCACCGCTCCTTGATGCTTCCCTTGATGGTTCCCTTCGACACATGTCGCCTGGTGAGAATGTTCTGTCCGTTCAGACTGATCATCGGCTCCGTAGGGAAAAGCCATTCCTTCGCACCAGACTCCTCCAGCTGAAAGCGGAGAGGCAGCACCATGGGGATTCCCCTTGCATTGGTACGTACCACGTCGGCAAGTTCCTCATCGGTCATCTTGTCAACATCGAATCCGGAACTCTCCGGAATAGTCTTTGCCGCTGACAGGTAGCCAAGGTTCACACCATGGAAGTTGTTCTCACGGAACAGCCAGTATGGTGGAATCTTGGTGAGTCCCATGGCTCGCAAGGCCAAGTTCTGTAATATGAATCTGTTCGTTGTGCTCATCGGTCTGTACTTGTTGCTATTGACAAGGCCCGGTTCATGCACTGGAGCACGACACGCTCCAGCTCCGCTGTGTCCGTCTTGTCGTTCATTGTCACTTGAATGTTGTCGAAGAACTTTCCTATGGTGATGTGGATGTTAGAACTTCGGGAACCGCCTGTGGCCAGAGCATCGGCTGTGGACTTGCCACCACGTCCGCCTTTACTGCCACTGCCAGCCTTGCCACCACCACCAGAGCCGAACATCACGTCTTGCGTGCTTCCCTTCAGCCCCGGTTTGGCAATGCTACGGTGTGGTGCTTGAGCTGTTTCATGAGGGTATAGGCTCGAGCCTTTTCTGCCTTCTTCCCTTGAATGCCGCTGATAGTTGTTTCTGATTCCATTTGCAAGAGTCCTCGTATTACCCACGGCATTGGCGGCAGCATTGACTCCACTGATTTTCTTGGCTCCCGAAACGGCATGATTCCAGGCTGCCTCGAAGTTTCCGCTGAAGAGTTCTCCCAGAGCCTTGCCCAGTTCTCCAACACCACTGAGCAAATCTTTGATTCTATCCGTCACGTAGTTCTTGATGATGGAGCCAAAGCCCTTCATGGTGTCCCACATGGTGAGGATGAAGGCACGGAACCCGGCAAATCTGTTCCAACAGTACACGATGCCAGCTGTGAGGGCAGCGATGCCGGTAATGATTAGTCCTATAGGATTGGCATTCATGGCAGCATTCAGCAACCATTGTACACCTGCCCACACCCTGGTGGCTCCACTCACCACCGTGATGATTGCACCGTAGGCAGTCATGGCTATGTTGTGAAGGTTGAAGGCAATGGTGGCAACGCCAATGACAGATGCCACATATCCTATTTCGGCTCTCCATCTGAAGAAGAATCCGATGGTTCCAGATACAGCATCCGCAAGCCATCCGAACAGTCTTCCTGCAATATTGGAGATGAGGGCGAAGCCATCCCATACTGGCTGCAAGTCGGTTGCCCACAAAGCAATGGAGTCAACGACATCAAGGACACTTCCCGATACATCCTGAAACAGGTCGATGGCTTGCAGGATGAACGGCTGTATCTTGTCATACACCTCCACGGCCCGCTGCTGAACCAAGCCGATAGCCGTGCTCCATTTTCCAGCAACGGTCTTGCTCTGTTCCTCCATCATGCCATGGAACATACCTCCAACACCTGTTGCATGCTGCAAGGCAGCAGATACGGCATCCACGCCAATCTTTCCCTTGCTCATCATGTCTTGCAGTTCCTGGTAGGACTTGCCCGTCATGTTCTGGAGTTCCTTCAATGGGTTGAATCCTGCATTGATGAACTGCAACAGGTCCTGACCCGACATCTTTCCGGCAGCACTGACCTGTCCGAACACAAGTGCCAGGGAGTTGAGTTTCTCTGAGTCGCCCATGGAAATGTCTCCCAGCTGCTGGAGTCGCTTCATAACATCATCACCAGCCACGCCAAAGTTCAGAAGCATCTGTGCTGCACCCTCCAGGTGAAGATTGGAGAATGGGGTGGCTGCTGCGAATCCGTTGATCTGTTGCAGCAGTTCCCCAGCCTTGCGCTCATCCCCCACCAGTACACGGAAGGCAACGCTTGTCTTCTCAGCCTGTGACCCTAATGCCGTGATTGCACCGATGCCAGCACCGATGATGGTATAGGGATTCATCAGGAAATCCATGCCGGGCAGAGACATCAGGGAGTTCTTGAAGTTGGAGAACGAGAAGGCTTCCTGAAGGCGTGTCCTTACGGATGTAGCCTTTCGGGATATGCGGTCAAGCTGCTCAGACGTGCGCCTTGCAACGCTCATCACGTTACCCTCACTTGCCTGAAGCTTGATAAGAAACTGTAATACACTTTTAGCCATCTGTCCTGTTCTCTGCTGTTTTTATATCCTTCAAATATCTGATAGTCCACGCCCACTGTTCATCGGGAAGCGTGTCGGGATCCAGACATAGATTATATCTCAGCAAGGTATCGATATACAAGATGCTGCTTGCATCGACATCCTCTATACCTGCATCCTCTAGAGTTTTTTTATCTCAGCCTCCTTCACATTCAGAACTTCTTCAAGCTGGGAACATGCGGCAAAGAAGAGGTCATCATCGGTAAGGATTTCCTCATCACCATCGAGCCACAACTGCTTGAGCAGGGCTTCCTGCATCTTGATCGGGTCTTTCACCACGCTCACGTAACTGAGATCCTTGCGTGTCGGCTTACGGATGATGCACGACTTTCCGCCTGTCTCAATCTGGAAGATTTCGCCATGCTGCTTCTTCCAGTCTTCCACTTTCTGCTTATCTACTTTCATTTTCAAATCGTTTTTGAATGTTATTTGAATGGTGTTCAAACGCTATGCGCCCTTCTTGTCGAGGAAGATAAAAGGAAGCACCTTCTCCTGGAATTTATCTCCCTGCTTCCATGCGGTCTTGTCTTCAGTAAATTCCGCACCCACGAGGATGTCCGTCACGATGGCATCACCCTTGGAGGCATTGCCGTAGGCTACCACGATGTCGAACGAAGCGTCAAGAATGTCTCCACCACAAGCCTGTTTCAACGACTCGTACTCGCTTTGGAGCAAGGTGATGGAACCCTCATACGACTTGTTGCCTCGCTGGATGCCGTGCGGTTTGTTACCCTTGGCATATACGGCTTCCTTCTCCTGCTTGGGATTGTACTCTACGGCACGGAAGCCAGTGACAGGGCGGCCAGCCAGAACCACGGAGATGTCTTCCCATTCATATTCTCTTGAATTAAACATAATCTTTAACTGTTGCTAGTTTCTACCAAAAAGCCCAGATTTACGTCCACATATCGGGCATAACCGTATGGGCGTACCTTCAGAGTTACGAGAACCTTGGATGTACTGAGCACATTCTGTGTCTCGTCGATGTAACACTTGCATCCCTCGCCATCGGAGGATGCACACAATTCACCATTGGCGGTCATCTGCTTGTTGATGCCGTTCTCCACGGTCTGCTGCCAGCTCTTGACGATGCCTACCTGCAAGGTTCCGTCCTCGTTGACTTCAAGCTCATCGAGGAGCATGTCAAGCAGCAGGTTGTAGACAATGCGGTAAGCCTTGTCAATCACCCTGCGTGTGGCAATGTGCGAATAATCACCAGTAGGGTCACATGCCAGGTTGTCGTCTGCATAGAAATAGCCTGTTCTGCCTACATATTTACGGGGTACGATGTAGCCCTTCTCGAAGATGCCTCTGATGGCACTCTCCGACTCATCAACCTTGCTTGCACCCACGAACATCTTCAATGGGGCAAGAGAGCCATCCTTCACCCGTCCAATATTGCGCTGCACAGGGATGCTTGCCACACGGCCAAGCAAGGTTCCGATACTTGCGCCCTTGGATGAAGCCACGGTGTCACCGATGGTGATGCCTACACGGTCGTATTTCTCCTGGGTCATGTCCTTCAGCTCCTTGGAAGAATCATAGTTTCTTCCCTCCAGGATGAAGAACAGGGGAGCATAGAGGTCGGTGGTTGCCCATTCCGCCAGCTGCTGTGCCTTTGGTAAGGCAGTGAACACATCGGGGTCAAGTCCATCTGCACTTTCCTCCTTAGTACCTGTGTTGAGGTTGGCGATACCGATACCTCTGAGGTTGCCGTTCTGCTTGGCAATCAGGTCACGTGCGTATCCTGCATCCGTCTGTGTATAGTCACAGAGGGCAGTCACGGTTGTTGTTGGGGCCACCGGGTAGAGGATGAGCTTTGTGCCAGCATCTGCCTCGTCATAGAACTCAGATACCTGCTTGTAGAGGGCTGCGTTGTTTTCCGAGGTAACGCCAAGAGCTGCGAGGTCATCCATGCTCGTGATGGTATAGGCCGTATTGAGCACCATCGTGCTTGCCACGGCCGCTGCACCGCAAATGAGGGCCATGAGGCCGTCGGCACTTTCACCGACGGTTCCCAGCTGGCCATTGAGAAACTGAATTTTTACTCTTGGTAAAATCATAGAGTCTGTATTAATGAGTTAACGGTTAGGCTGCGTTGCTCTCGATGATGACTGCGATGCCCTTGCCATCGTAGCGACGTGGAGAGCCACCAGCACGAACGAGGAATGAATAGATGTCACCATAGTAGGTCGGGCTGCCTGTATCATCGAACATCTTCACCTCACCGAGCGCACGGCTCACACAGTCCTGCTGCCAGGCAAGACCTGCCGCAAGCTCGGTTGCTACTGCTTCTTCCTCCCATTTCAGCAAGGCGCCACCATTGGCGGTTGTACGGAGCACCTGTGAACGCTGCATGATCTCAAAGCCGTAAAGCTTGCCGAGAACGCCTCTAGAGGCATCGGCACAGGAGAGGAATGCTGAAAGTTCCTTGTCGGTCAGGTCATCGAGCAGGTCAGCATACATGACGGAGTCAACGAGCAGGAAGCGGTTCTCTGCCGGAACATCGTCCTTGTTGAACTGAATCATGGCCTTCATCACGGCAGCCTTGGTAAACTTCTTGCGGTTGCCTGTGGCTGTACCTGAAGTATGCGCCTCACGGGCATCACCTGTAGTAAAAATCTTATTCTTCAAACTTCCAGCCCACTTGTAGAGCAGGTTCTGGGCAGCCGTCTTCTGCAACTGCTTGCGGTCGTTGGCAAGGATGCTGTTGCGCTTGTTGTATGAAAGCTCCACGCTGTCCACGTCGGAAAGGTGAATAGGGTCTGTTGTCAGCTCGTCGATGTCGTAAGTGAGTTCCTGGTCAGTTCGTTCCTTGATGGTCGCAGGCTTCTCAGATCGGTTGATGACGACACTCGAAGGTTTTCCTGCGTTAGGGATGTGAACGGTCTTGACGTTCACGAAGTCGGAGTCATCAATACTTTTCGCCATGAAGGAATCATCAGGGAAGAAATTCTCGACGATGGTATTGATCCAAATTTGTCTGTTTAATGCCATTTCTTTAAAATATTAAAAGTTATTACTCAATGTAGTCCACACCGAACTTCTGCTTGTAGAGGTCCTTGAAGAGTGTGAAGTCCTGCTGCTTCAAAGTGCCAAGGTTGTTCTCCTTGTCAATCTCGTCCCAGCTCTTGTTTGCGAAGCTTCCAGCACCATGCTGGTCAGGATGGATGAAGTCAACCGCACGGTTCTGTACCCGGCCCTTCATGCCGTCGATGAGCTTGATGGCGTTCTCACGGTCGTTCTTCAAGAGGTTCTTGAAGGTTTCCACCTGCTCCTGGGCAATCTTGCCAGCCTTGACTGCGTTGCTGATGAGGGTCTCATCCTTTTCCTTGTGCAGCTTGTCAAGTTCCGCCTTGTAGGTCTCAACGGTCTTCGACAGGGCATCAGCCCTGGTTGCCTTGTTTGTCAAATTTACGATGTGTGCCAAGATAGCACTTGAATCCGCCTTGTCTTCAAAAGTCGGAATCTTCTTGATGTCATCTAATAATGCCATTTCTCCTTTGTTTTGTGGCTTGAAGTCAAGCCGGTTATTAAAATAGTTATAAATACCTTCAGTAGTAGTCGGTGGGTCCGCCACCTCATCCATCTCATAGATGCCATCCACAAGTTTCATCTCAAGAGCCTCGCTTGCGGAAATCCAGTGATCCTGCCCATCGAAGTATTTCTTCTCTACCTCCTCTGCCGTCATGCCGAGGCGTTTGGCCACCATGGTGGCGAGGTTGGTCTGCAATTTTTCCATCTGCTCCGCTGTCTGACGGAGTTCGGAGGCATTGCCGTATGTGCCACCGCTCACGTTATGAAGCATAAGTTTGGCATAGGGACTCATAAGGAGAGGCTTTCCACATAAGGCAATGATTGCAGCGATGCTCGCTGCCACTCCATCAATATATATGGTGATGTCGCCCTTGGATTGTCGGAGGGCGTTGTAGATGGCCATGCCGCTGAAAACATCTCCACCCTGGCTGTTGATGCGCACCTCGATCTTGCAGTCCTGGTTCTCATTTGCGAAAAGCTCGCTAACCACACGGCTGCTATCTACGGAACATCCTTCTCCGACTTCTCCATAGAGCATGATGATGGTCTTGCCATCACCTTTTATTATATTGCTAAATTTCTTTTTCATGCTCGAATTTTTCTGCAAATATCGGGACTTTTTTCGACTTATGCAAATGTCGGTTCTAGCGTGAACTCCGTGGGCATCAACGTAGTGTTCATGAGCATCACCCTAGAAAGACGATTTCTTTTTTTGCCATTTTATTCAGACCTTTGCAGTACAAAACTCTATTTATATGGTAAAAAGTAACATTAACAAGAAGGATATTGCCAAGGATCTCTACCTCAAGGGCGGATGCACCCAGGAAGAGATTGCTGCCAAGGTGGGAACCACCAGACAGACGGTTTCCCGATGGGCAAGGGAAGGCAAATGGGAGGAACTGCGTGCCTCGTTCACCATTTCCACGGAAAACATCCTTGCAGGAATGATCCGGCAGGTAAGCGAGATTCAGAACCAGGCAAACGCACGAAAGGAGGGTGAGCGTTCCTTCACCCCAAAGGAGGCGGACACCGTGGTCAAGATTACGTCAGCCATCAAGAAGTTGCAGAACGATGCTGGCATCACCGACATCGTCAACGTGGGCATCAAGTTCACCAACTGGCTCCGTGGCATCGACATCGAGAAGGCGAAGGAGTACAATGAACTCTGGGATTTATTCATTAAAGATCAGCTGAAATGACACAAGATGAAAGAAACGCCTTGAAAAGGTGGGAAGAACACCACAAGGCCATTGCTGCCGATGTACCAGTGGAAGACTGGCTCTCACAGAGCGACATCGACCGGAAGAGAAAGAAACTGGAGGAAGACCCGATTGCATGGGTCACATACTTCTTCCCCAAGTATGCCAAGTATGAGTTTGCGCCCTTCCATGTACGTGCCATCAGACGCATCATCGAGCATGATGAATGGTACGAGGTCCTGTCATGGAGCCGTGAACTTGCCAAGTCAACGGTGGCAATGTTCATCTGCATGTACCTTGCCCTGACAAAGCGGAAGAAGTTCTTTGTCCTGGCATCGGCCACCATCGACTCTGCCAAGCGACTCCTTGCACCCTACAAGATCAATTTCGAGTCAAACCCTAGAATCCGTCAGTTCTACGGTTCACAGATGACCCTCGGACAGTGGACGGATGGAGAGTTCACGGCCAAGTGTGGAGCCAAGTTCTTCGCCCTGGGTGCTGGTTCCGCTCCACGTGGTGCCCGTAATGAAGACATCCGACCGGATGTCATCTACATGGATGACTTCGATACCGATGAGGATTGCCGAAACCCGGAAACGTTGAAGAAGAAATGGGACTGGTTCGAGGCTTCGCTTTATCCTACACGTTCCATCTCAGAACCGACTCTGATCCTCTGGTGTGGCAACATCATTGCCAAGGACTGCTGCATCAGGCGTGCTGGTGAAAAGGCAAGACACTGGGACATCGTGAACATCCGTGACAAGAACGGACGTTCCACCTGGCCAGCCAAGAACACGGAGGAACAGATAGACACCGTGCTCTCCAATATCTCCACCAAGAGCGCACAGGCAGAGTACTTCAACAATCCGGTGAGCGAGGGAACCATCTTCAAGTACCTGCCGTTCGGCAAGGTTCCGCCTCTCAGGAAGTTCAAGTTCCTCATACTCTATGGTGACCCTGCCTATTCCGATTCAAGAAAGAAGGCAAGTTCCACCAAGGCTCTGTGGCTCATCGGCAAGTACAAGGGCGTGTACTACATCATCAAGGGATTCCTTGCCCGTGAACTCAATGCCACCTTCATCGGCTGGTATTTCGACATCATGGACTATGTGGGAGGAAAGACCAACGTGTATTGCTACATGGAGAACAACAAGCTCCAGGATCCTTTCTTCAACCAGGTGTTCAAGCCCCTGCTGCGTGAGGAGTGCAAGGCCAGGAACAGGCAGCTCTACATCAAGGGCGATGAGCGCAAGAAGACCGACAAGGCAACCCGTATTGAGGCGAACCTGGAGCCGATAGACAGAAACGGAGCCTGGATCTTCAACGAGGAGGAACGTGACAACCCACACATGCAGGAACTCATCAACCAGTTCAAGCTCTTCGAGATGCACCTTCCATACAATGCCGACGGTCCCGACTGCATAGAGGGCGGAATCACCATCCTTGAAAACAAGGTCGTGGAGATGGAGCCGACAGTCACCATCTCATACGAAGAACTCAATGATAACAACCCATACAGAATGTAACTATGGCAAAATTCATCAACACATCGGACTACGATGCCACCATACATCGTGAAATCCTCGACTCCCTGCTCCGCAAGGAGTCAACCGCCTACGACCCACAGATCATTGAAATCTGCGAGGATAGGGCTATAGCAGAAATGAAGGGCTATCTCAACAAGACCTACGACTGTGAGAAAATCTTCTCAGCCGAAGGAGAGGAAAGAAACGCCCTCATCCTCATGTTCGCCATCGACATCACCGTCTATCACATCTTCTGCCAGCACAATCCCTACAAGCTGGCTAAGATACGGCAGGACCGATACGACCGGGCCATCGAGTGGCTCAAGGGAGTGATGAACGGAGACATTACCATCGACGGTGCTCCAAAACTTCCCGATGATGAGGTGGCAAATAACTAGGGTGTCCAGTTCCATGTTCTCGTTTTTGATTATGTTTT
>ULRG01000161.1_pt1 | contig 20346 bp, 17 predicted proteins | sample 1955211 | NCBI WGS metagenome assembly ULRG01 (sample SAMEA4835676, study PRJEB28245) | human gut metagenome | biome: gut microbiome; material: fecal sample | place: Denmark | collected 2008
CATGGTGAAGCGTGTGATTGAAGCTTTTCCTTAGAGCAGGGCACAATGAAACGACCATAACAAGCGGGTCGTTCATTTCGGATGAAGCCGTTTTGGGTTAAAAAACAGAAATACCCAAAAAATAATGTTTTTATTGGCTTCAATCTCGGATTTTGTGGCTATCTTTGCGGTAAGATATGCTATACACAGCATAACCCAAGAATAAGAAAGCAAAACCATGACAGCTACAGAGCAGACAAAACAGTCGTTGGAGCGGTTTTTCAACAAGATTGCCCAAAAGTTACCCTCATGTGACGAACCGTCGCTGATGAGCGACATTCACGTCAGAGTGTCGCAGGAAAGCGGCGACGTGATGGCGTTCGACGACGACGAGAACGAAATAACCCGTTGTGTCGTTGAGCCTTGGATAGACAACAAGGAGGACGACTTCTACGACAAGGTGACCTGTCAGCTCCGCCAGCAGATGACGGCGATGAGGCAGGTGGTGGAAGGTCTTGGCGTGATGAAGCCCTACAGCTATGTGCTCGAAGATGACGACAAGGACAGTATCGCAGAGCTCTACGTCGTGGACGACGACACGATCATCGTGGGCGGCGACCTGATGGACGGACTGGACGAGGACCTGGACCATTTCTTCAACCAGTTGATGGATGAACATTGCTAAGCAACTGGCCCTCGGGCTTTCCGCGCTGACCCTCGGCAGCATAGCCGCCACGGCCCAGCGCCACGAAATCCTCGACCCCAACATTCGGTCGCTGCAGGTTATTGCCGACAACGACTGGAGACGGATGCCCATCATCGGCCTCCGTGGGGGGCAACTGTCCGTCAGTTTCGACGACCTCACACACGAATACCACCGCTACGCCTACCGGCTGACGCATTGCGAGGCCGACTGGAAGCCCTCGGAAGCACTCTTCGAGAGCGACTACTGCGACGGCTTCGCCTCGGGCAACACCATCGACGACGTGCAGGAGAGCATCCTCACCAACACGCTCTACACCCACTATCGACTGACGCTGCCCAACGGACAGTGTGCGATGAAGCGGTCGGGCAACTACCTGCTGACCATCTACGACGAGAACGACGACGACCGCGAGGTGGCACGCATAGCCTTCATGGTGACGGAGCCGGCCGAGGCACAGATGGGCGTGGGGCTAAAGGTGCTGACCAATACGGACGCAACCATCAACCAGCACCACCAGCAGGTGGAGATGGAGGTGGGCTATGGAGGCTATCGGGTGACGGACCCACAGCGGCAGATCACCACCGTGGTGCTCCAAAACCAGCGCTGGGACGACGCCCGCTGGAATGCTCGCCCGCAATATACGATGGCCGACGGACTGAGGTGGAGCCACTGCGGCGACTACCTCTTCTGGGCGGGCAACGAGTATCGGAAGTTTGAGATCCTCTCGACCGACGTGGCAGCCATGGGAGTAGATCGCATCGACTGGGACGGCACGCAGTATCATGCCTACCCCTGGACGGGAGAGCCACGCCCCAACTACATATACGACCCCGACGCAGACGGCGCCTTCGTGATCCGCAATTCAGACAACTACCATGCCAATACGGAGAGCGACTACCTGCTGGTACACTTCCGCTACCGCTGCGAGAAGCCCTTTCAGGAGGCAGTCTATCTGAACGGCAACTTCACGCAGGACCGCTTCCTGCCACAATACAGGATGGAATATCATGCCGAGACACAGAGCTATGAATGCAACGTGCCGCTAAAACTGGGTTATTACAACTATCAACTATTGATAATCGACGAGGCAGGACGCCCTGCCCTGCTCCCCACAGAAGGTAACTTCTACCAAACAGAAAACAGCTACCAAGCACTGGTCTATTACCGACCGATCGGCGGACGCACGGACCAGCTGGTAGGCTATGCGCAGATGAAATGCAACGAACGGTAGGAACAGAAACCCAAAAAGACTGACAGTGATAATAGATATGAGAACAAGGAAAGCGATATTGCTGATAATGCTACTGGCGACGGTGCTGGGACTGGACGCAAAGACGTGGGAGGCAGAGGACATCCCGATGGTGCACCTCACCGACGCACGCCGCTACGTCTGCGACCCCGACGAGATCCTCTCGCAGGCGGAGCGCGACTCTATCGACAGCTATCTCCTGCGCCTCGACAAGCAGTGTGGCGTGGAGTCGGTGTTCGTCATCGTAAAGCGCGTGAGCAACGGCGACACGTTTCGCTTCGCACAGGACCTGGGCAACCGCCAGGGAGTGGGAAGCAAGAAGACCAACCGCGGACTGGTGGTGGTCGTAGCCGTGGAGGACCGCCGATACTTCATCGCTCCGGGAGAGGGTCTGGAGAAAGACCTGACCGACATAGAGTGTGACGACATCGGGCGGGCTTGCATCGTGGCCAACATGAAGCGCGGAGAGCCCGGACAGGCCGTACTGGCCACAGCCCAGGCGGTCTATAAGAAACTGAAGACCGGGACGACAGGAATCCAGGAGAACACCGACGAGGACGCTGGCGCAGGACTGGCAATCGTCCTCTTCACCGTGATCTGCATCGTCGTCGTCCTCGTCATCCTCAACCGCAGGGACAACCGCGGCAAGGGTGGCGGCGGTGGAGGAGGAAGCCGACGCTCTGGCGGCCCCTTCATCATCTGGGGCAACCCGGGCCACACCAACGACTCCGGAAGCGGATGGGGCGGAGGATTCTCCGGCGGCAGCTTCGGAGGCGGCAGTTTCGGTGGAGGTGGTGCTGGCGGAGGCTGGTAGCCCTTCCGCAGGGACCCGCTCCGACTGGTGGCGAAAGCCGAACTGGCCAACGAGAACAACAACAGAATTATAATCAGAAATCTATTAGTATATGGAATCAAAGAAGCTAATGAAAGTAGGGTCTATCGTCGTGGTAGTCCTGATGATTGTGGGGTGGCTGGTGAGCAGCTACAACTCCATGGTGTCCAACCAAGAGGAGGTGACAACGGCGTGGAGCAATGTGGAGGCGGCTTATCAGCGCCGTGCCGACATGATGCCGCAACTGGCAAAAATCGTGAAATCGTATGCCAAGCACGAGCGCGAGACGTTTGAGCAGGTGACGAAGGCACGCAATGCGGCCACACAGATACACCTCGACGCAGCCGACCTCACACCCGAGAAGATCAAGGCCTTCGAGCAGGCACAGAACCAGGTGACGCAGGCGCTCTCCCGCCTCATCGCCGTCTCGGAGCGCTACCCCGACCTGAAGGCCAGCGAAAACTACAAGTCGCTGATGGTGCAGGAAGAGGGCACGGAAAACCGCATCAACGAGGCACGCCGCCGCTACAACGAGAGCGTGCAGGGCTACAACCTCTCTATCCGCCGCTTCCCCAACAACCTCCTCGCGGGTATGTATGGCTTCGAGCGCATGACGAAGTTTGAGGCTACGCAGGGTGCGGAGAAGGCTCCGGATCTCGACATCTAAGGAAAAAAACATCGGCACGATGCGTCCGCTGCTTGGTGGACGCATCGTACGGATGCCCTACCCTCCTACTTTCTGACGATACTCCTCCTTGATGCGCTGCTCCACCTCGTCGAGCGTCTTGCGACTGACCCTGACAGCCTTGAAATAAAGGAAAACAAAGAAAAACACAATGGCGAGGACGAGGGAAATCACAAAATTGAGCACCTGCGACTTGACGCCCAGCCACGCCACAAACTCCATGCTACCGATGAGGGCGGCAGGCGCCACCAATGCGTCCGCCCAGTTGTGCTTGCGGTAACTGCGGAGGATGCGCTGATACTCCTCGTCTTCTTGCAACAGGCGCTGACGATTGTCAGCCCATTTTTTCTCGAAAGTTTTCTCTATCATAAGTTTCTGCTTGGTTCGGTGATTCAAAAGATCGATGATTCAAAAGATCGGTGAAACGATCGTTCAGTGAGACAAAACGATCATACAAATAGGCGCGCTGTGATACCATCGCTCAGATAGAGGCCCCGGCGAGTGAGCCGCAGGTGGTCGTCTTCGCGGACGAGATAGCCCTGGCGCAAGTCCTGGTCGGCAGCAGCCAAGAGGAAGTAGAGGCGCTGGCTTCCGAAGTCGCGCTGGATCTTGCCCAGATCAATACCTTCTGCGGTGCGCAGCGACGTCAGCACCACGTCCTCATAGTGGGTGTCGGGATCGAGGGCCTCCACCGTGCTGGGCCGTTCACCACGACCGATGGCAGCGATATAAGCCTCGATGCCTGCCACATTCCAAGACCGCTGCCGTCCGTCGAAGGAATGGGCGGAGGCGCCAAGGCCCATATAGGGCATGTCGCGCCAGTAGCTACTGTTGTGGCGGCTCTCGCGCTGGGGCAAGGCAAAGTTGCTGATCTCGTAGTGGCGGTAGCCGGCAGCAGTAAGCCGGTCCACCAGGCAGTCGTACATGCGGAGCGAGAGGTCGTCGTCGATCTCTTGAATGCGCCCCTCGCTGAGCCAGCGATGGAGCGTCGTCCCCTCCTCGTACATCAGACTATAGGCCGAGATATGCTCCACGCCCAGACGGAGGGCCTCGTCGATGTCCTGTTCCCAGTCGGCGAGGGTCTCGCCGGGAAATCCGAACATCAGGTCGATGGAGATATTGCGGATGCCCGCCTGGCGCAGCAGCGTCGTGGCCCGTCGCACCTCAGCAGCCGTATGGCGACGGCGTAGCAGGCGCAGGCGGTCGTCGGAGAAGGTCTGCGCCCCCATCGAGATGCGGTCGATGGGCGATTGGGCAATCCAACCCGCAAACGCTGGGGTAATGTCGTCAGGATTACACTCCATCGTCACCTCGACAGGCTGCGGCCTATATACCTTATATATATAAGAGAAGAGACGGTCGAGCTGATCCGTTGTGAGCTGACTCGGTGTGCCACCCCCGAGATAAATGGTGGTCAGCGCCTCGTCAGCAGGCAATTCCTCCGCCCGCAACATCAGTTCCTGGCAGAGGGCATCGACGTAGGCATCGCGCAGCGCGGGAAGCGTCGTCGAATAAAATCCGCAATAGACGCAACGACTGGCACAAAATGGTATATGTATGTATAATCCTGTCATTTCACTTGCAAAAGTACTAATTAATTTTAAAAAATAGAGCACTTTTGCCATCGTTGTTTGGCTTTTACAAAAAAAATGCCTAATTTAGTGGGCGAAATGACAGAAATGCCTGTCCTCTTTCAATTACCCTACAAGTAAATAACGATATTATTAATCGCTTAAATCTATCCGATATGAAAGTATATCAGACAAATGAGATTAAAAACATTGCCTTGATTGGCAGTGCGGGTAGCGGCAAGACCACACTTGCCGAGAGTATGCTTTTCGAAGCTGGTATCATCAAGCGTCGTGGCTCCGTAGAAGCCAAGAACACGGTAAGCGACTATTTCCCTGTGGAGCAGGAGTACGGCTATTCGGTCTTCCCCACCGTATTCCATGCAGAGTGGAATGGCAAAAAGCTCAATATTATCGATTGTCCGGGTAGCGACGACTTTGTGGGGGGTGCCATCACGGCCCTCAACGTCACCGACCAAGCCGTCATACTCATCAATGGCCAGTATGGCCCGGAGGTTGGCACACAGAACAACTTCCGATATACCGAAAAGCTGCACAAGCCGGTCATCTTCCTCGTCAACCAGCTTGACAGCGACAAATGCGACTTTGATCAACTCATCCAAAGCATGAAGGACATCTATGGTCCGAAGTGCGTGCAGATCCAATATCCCGTCCAGACGGGTCCCGACTTCCACGAGATCATCGACGTGCTCATCATGAAGAAGCTCTCCTGGGGTCCGGACGGTGGCGCACCGAAGCGCGAGGAGATTCCCGCCGAGGAGATGGAGAAAGCCATGGAGCTCCACAAGGCGCTCGTGGAGGCAGCCGCCGAGAACGACGAGGCACTGATGGAGAAGTTCTTCGAGGAGGAGACGCTCACGGAGGACGAGATGCGCGAGGGTATCCGCAAGGGCCTGGTGATGCGCAATATCTTCCCGGTGTTCTGCGTCGATGCCCACAAGGACATGGGTGTGCAGCGCCTGATGGAGTTCCTGGGCAATGTCGTGCCCTTCGTCAGCGAGATGCCGAAGGTCCACAACACGCGTGGTGAGGAGGTGTCTCCCGACTCCAACGGTCCGGAGAACATCTACTTCTTCAAGACGGGTATGGAGCCGCATATCGGCGAGGTGAGCTACTTCAAGGTGATGAGCGGATCGATCAAGTCAGGCGACGACCTGACCAACGCTGACCGTGGCAGCAAGGAGCGCATCGGACAGATCTTCGCTTGCGCGGGTGCCAACCGCATCCCCGTGGATCAGCTCAACGCGGGCGACCTGGGCTGCACCGTGAAACTGAAGGATGTCAAGACGGGCAACACGCTCAACGGCAAGGGTACGGAGGAGCGTTTCGACTTCATCAAATATCCCAACTCCAAGTATTCACGCGCCATCAAGGCGGTCAACGAGAGCGATACGGAGAAGATGATGGCAGCCCTGCTCAAGATGCGCCAGGAGGACCCGACATGGGTGGTGGAGCAGAGCAAGGAACTGGGCCAGACGATCGTCCACGGACAGGGAGAGTTCCACCTGCGCACGCTGAAATGGCGTATGGAGAACAACGAGAAACTCGCCGTGAAGTTTGAGGAGCCGCGCATCCCGTATCGTGAGACCATCACGAAACTCTCTCGCGCCGACTACCGCCACAAGAAGCAGTCGGGTGGTGCCGGACAGTTTGGCGAGGTCCACCTGATTGTGGAGCCATACGCCGAGGGCATGCCCGATCCGACAACGTTCAACATCAACGGTCAGGAGTTTAAGATGAACATCAAGGGCCGCGAAGAAGTGGACCTGGAGTGGGGCGGCAAGCTCGTCTTCATCAACTCCGTGGTCGGTGGTGCCATCGACGCACGCTTCATGCCCGCCATCCTCAAGGGTATCATGGACTGCATGGAGCACGGTCCGCTGACGGGTAGCTACGCCCGCGACGTGCGTGTGATCGTCTATGATGGCAAGATGCACCCGGTCGATAGCAACGAGCTCTCCTTCATGCTCGCCGCGCGCCACGCCTTCTCCGACGCCTTCAAGCAGGCTGGTCCGAAGATCCTGGAGCCGATCTACGACCTGGAGGTCTATGTGCCGGCCGACTACATGGGCGACGTGATGAGCGACCTGCAGGGCCGCTGCGCCATGATTATGGGCATGGACAGCGAGGCCGGCTACCAGAAGTTGCAGGCGAAGATTCCTTTGAAGGAACTCTCCAACTACAGCATCGCGCTCAGCTCCCTCACGGGCGGACGCGCCAGCTTCTCGACGAAGTTTGCAAGCTACGAGCTGGTGCCCAACGACATCCAGCAGAAGCTCATCGCCGAGCATGAGGCTGAGCAGAAGGACGAAGACTAAAAAATGGGACGCTCCCTCCTGAACAAAACTGCATAAAAAAAGATGCCGCCCGACTCAGCTTTTGACTGGTTCGGGCGGCTTACTTATGCGTGGTTGGGGACGACACGCAGGAAGCGAAGCGCGAAAGCGAAACGGGAGGCGAAGCGCAAAGGCGAGTCGCTACGGGAAGTTATCGGGGGCAGAAGACCTTCATGACCTTGGAGCCAACCTTGACGATGTTGATACCTCGCTGCAACTGCGGGATGCGGCGGCCCTGCACGTCGTAGTATTCCGCCTCGGTGTCGTTGAGCAGATCGACGAGGGTAGCGGCATCTACCTGGTTGGTGCCCTCATCCACGCCGATGGTGAGCTGGGCGGATCCACCCTTCTGCGTAGCATCGGGCTGGATATAGGCGCGGTAGGCAGCTATCTTCACGCCGGTGGCAGCAGGCTTGTAGTCGCTGACCAGGCGGAACAGGTCTTTGGCGATGAAATAGCAGTCGTCGGCGAGTTCGATGGGGGCAAACGTACCCATCAGTCGATGGCCCGTCTCCCTATTCGTGGGTTTTGTCACGGCCTTCGCCTTTGCGTCGGGAGAAGCCGTACCGCTCACGACGCGGAAACTGGTCCGTTCCGCGTTTTTCTTGCGAACGACGACAGGCTGGCCTGCCTCTATCACGCCTTCCTCCACGCGCACGAGCTCGACACTCTTCGCTCCTACCGACTTTAGGGTATAGAAGTAGCAGGTGTTGTCCTCCGAACTGGGATGGATGGTATAGGGCAGACAGAGCGTAGCCCATTCAGACTTTACCTCTCGCTCGTAGGAAGCGGCGTTCACGTCGCAGTCTTCGTAGAGCTTGTATGCCTTGCTGTCATCCAAAGGCAATGCGTCGATGGTGAGTGGGCAGCCTGTGGCTCCAATAATCTCATTGCCATTCGTGCCAACCTTCTTGGTGAGATAACCCGATTTGTAGTTCGCGTAAGTCTCATTTTTCTTTGTAGGTTCGAAGGAGATAGCGCCTTTCAGTAAATGGCAGTCGCGGAACATATTTGAACTTTTGACTCCATATTTGATTTTGAAAAGATCGCTGACATAGATAGTCTGAAGCGCGGAGCATCCATCAAACAAGTAATTAACAGAACCTGCCCCACTGATGTCGAAACTGGACAGATCAAGCGTTTGAAGGCTACTGCATCCCTGGAACAACCCATCCAGCTGCATGCCGGGCTTATCAGTTGTAAAGTTGGATACGTTAAGATAGCTAAGACTACTGCAACCATTGAACATGTAGTTCATTTGATCGTTTCGCACATACCTTGTATTGAAGTGAGACAAATCGAGCGAATCCAAACTTGAGCAGCCATAGAACATTCCGTACATGTTTGTCACATTCTCCGTATTAAAACTAGAAATGTTGAGATCATGGAGTTTTGTGCATCCATTGAACATATTGCTCATATTTACTACGTTCTCTGTGTTGAAATGGGACAGGTCGAGCGTTTCGAGGTTCGAACACTGGCCAAACATCTCGTTCATATACTTGACGTTGGACGTATTGAGGTTTTCGATACCCTCTATGCTGGTAAGATTCGTACAACCACTAAACCATTTGGAGCACGTCCAGTGGGTTTCATCCCGGAAACCGGCTTTGAAGACCACCTTCTTAATTTCTGCAGCATGGGTGTCCCAATTCGGATAATTTCCATAGCCCAAATCAAGGATGTTGTCGCCCGCAGGCTTCGTGGCACTGCGATGGAAGGAGAGCGTGCCGGTTGGCGCATCCCATCGCACCCAACTGGCAGTAGCAGCCGTGAGATAACCTCCCGCTCCCGTGTGCGCCATTTCCACACCCGTCTTATCAGGGTTATAGTTGGGCAGATTAACACATCCGGCAAAAGCATAAGGACCCTCGGTTACTTTATCTGTAGTAAATGCAGAAGTGACATAAATCGTCTTGAGGTTTTTACAATTTTGAAACGCACAAGGCATGGAAGTCATATTGGGCGTTGCAAACGACGAGAGATCAAGCGTCTCAAGCTTCGTACATGAGTAGAACATATGAGGCATCTGTTGCAGATTCTCCGTTTCAAAACTGCTTAAATCAATACTTTCAAGGTTGGTGCAGTCATAAAACATTAAATTCATACCAATCACCTTGCTGGTATTGAAACTGCTGAGATCGAGGCTCCGAAGCGACGAACATTGGGAGAACATTGACACCATACTCGTCACATTTTCAGTATTGAAACCAGAGAGGTCGAGACTTTCAAGCGACTGACACGAAGAGAACAAGTACTGCATATCGGTCAAAGATCCAGTTTTAAAACCGGAAAGATTGAGATTGGAAAGTGCGACACAACCATAGAACATACTGCCCATGTTTTTCACTTTTTCAGCATTAGAACCAGATAGATCGAGTTCGGTAAGGCTTGCGCAACCTCTAAACATTCCATTGAGATCAGTCACGCTGCTGCCTATGAAACCTTTAGGCAACTTGATTGAGCGTAGATTCGTAGCGCCATCAAACATAGCATACATATTTTTGACTTTTTCCGTATTAAAGGAAGACAAATCAAGTGTTTCCAAGCCGGTACACTTGGTGAACATTGAGTTCATATATTCGACCTCTGACGTGTTCAAATAGTCCAAGTGCTCAATCGTTGTCAAAGCTTCGAACCACAAAAACCAGGATACACATGTTGTGGGGCGTGCATCCTTGAAACTCTCGTCAAAGACCACGCTTTTTATTTTCATTCTTTCATCTAGTTGCATCCACAAGGGACTTTCAGAAATACCTTGGTCGTTCCCTTTACCGAAATTCGTGTCATAATAGAGCGTGAGGGTCTGTGTCTCTTTGTCCAATCTCGCATACATTTGTCGCGTTTGTGCCTGCGCCACCGCGGGCTGCAGGAGTACAAACATCAGCAAGAGCGAGAGCGCGCATCTGCGCTGCAATAGATATTGGGTCATTTTCTTGATCATGTTGATAGTTTTTTTGTTTTAGTTTGGGTGCGCCAAGGCACCATTCGTTGGTTGTGATAGAAAGAAGGGGCAATAGGCAATTTATTCCCCCCAGAGGAAGCCATCCTCGTCTAAGGTAAATTCGGCGGCCTCCAGTTCCTGTCGAGTCTGAAAGCGCCCTTTGTAAATCCTTACCTGCGAGAGGTTGTTCACCATGCACGGCTCAGTCTGCACGACGTGAGCCTGGGGCTTGAGATACTTTTTTTTCTTCATTTTTTTATTCCCTGTTTTTGATTATTGTCTTCACGATTAGTTCGTCGGGCGCCCACGACGAGGACTAAGCCTCCACAACGTGCGGGTCTTTCCGACCTTCAAAATTAGTACAAAAGTAGGGAAAAGTAGTGAGACAGGGTGTCGCATTGTCCTGTTCAGGTGTCTCTTTGGTGGTAAATAGTTGTCTCTTTCCTACCAAAGAGACAATGGTTCATAGCCAGGATAGGTTGCGTTTACATATTTTAAGAAACCAAGGAAAGAGCCGTCAAATATCAGAAAAGGGATCTTCAGATACGGAGAAAAGGGAATCTTCTGATACGGAGAAAAGGGCTCGTCTCCCTGCTACGAAAGAGACGCGTCCGAATCGTGGGATCCGGCCAAATAGCGCTCCCGCCAAACGGTCGGCGTACACGCCTCCCGCGCCTTGAAGATGCGGTAGAGGTGGGTGCGGGAAGTAAAACCACACTCGGAGGAGATGATGTCATTGCTGTAATCGGGGTTGGCAATCATCATTTTCTTGGCTGCCGCAAAGCGGATGTCGCTCAGCCATATTCGGAACGTAGTGTTCAAACACTGATCGAAAAAGAGCGTGAGATCGTCCTTTGAGATATGGATGGAATGGGAGAGGGAGAGCAGGTTCACCCCCCCCATCCTTATAGCCCATCGCCGCGCACCAGGCGTCCAGCCGCTGCTGGATCTGCATTTTTCGATCCTCCGGCAGCAACGTGGCAGTTTGCTGTTCCTTCTCCTTGTCGCTATCAAGGGCTGCGACGTCATGGCACGCGTCGCCATGGAGCGGGACGGCCTGTTTTGTATTTGTTTCCTCCTGCTGAGCGACTACGATAGCAGGACTGGTATCCGCATCTGCGTCGAGTAGGGCCTCAGTCGGCACATAACTGTAGCCCAGGGCCACGAAACTCAAGACAAAGAAGAGGAAAGCCATGAGACCCAGGGGAGCCAAAAAATACAGCAACTTGGTGGAGATGATGGCAAAGGGCGATACCAAGGCGGGAAAAAAGAGGATGAGGAGGCTGGCGCGGGAGTAGCGTACATAGGGCATGATGTCGCCGCCCGCCATCGTCTCCAGCAGACGGCGGCGCCTGATGATCTCGCGGACGATGACGACGATGCAATAGACCACATTGGCGGCAAAGAGGGCCAGCATAGCATAGAGCCAGGCCCCGATGCGCATGCTGCCATAGTGGAGGCAGCCGATGAAGAAACAGGCGAAGATCGCCAGGTTGATCGCCGCGCAGACCACATAGACCCTCCTCCTGCGGACATGGGTGGCCTCGATATGGAAGATGCCCATCGAGATGAGCGAGAAACAGGGTGCATAGACGAGGGCATTGACCGTGGCACCCACCGCGTCGTCAACGGCCCTGAACCCATAGCGCATCTGCATCAGATAGTGCGCCGCCAAGCCCATGATGCCGACAAAGATCAACCATCGTGCGCGCTCATAGCGCGGATTGAGCCATCGCGTCTGGAGACGGGTGACGGCGAGGGTGAAGGCATTGAACAGCATGAACAGGAAGCATGCGAACTGCAGCAGAAACAGATGATCCATAGGGCAAAAGATCTCGTTAGAATCGGGAAATAGGTTTTATGGACAAGGCACCTGCCCGGCGCTTGACGCCAGGCAGATGCCTCATAAAGATACAGGCTGTAGGGGGTAGTACCCTCTCCTACTTCGTCATTTCATAGACCACGTCCATGAGCTCTTTGCCCAGGGCATCGGCCTCCTCCATCGTGGCCGCCTCGCTATAGACGCGCATGATGGGCTCAGTATTGCTCTTGCGGAGGTGGACCCACTTCGTCGGGAAGTCGAGTTTCACACCATCAATATCCGTTACCCGCACGTCGTCCATCGATCCGAAGCGCTCCTTGACCTTGCCCAGGATGGCATCCATATCGGTGTCGGGCGTGAGGTCGATGCGGTTCTTGGCAATATAATAGGTCGGGAACGTCTTGCGGAGCTCACTGCACGTCAGTCCCTTCTGTGCCAGCGAACTGAGGAAGAGGGCGATGCCGACGAGGGCGTCGCGACCGTAGTGGCTCTCGGGATAGATGACTCCGCCATTGCCCTCGCCACCGATGACTGCACCCACCTCCTTCATCTTGGTGGTGACATTGACCTCGCCGACGGCAGAGGCAAAATACTGGCAGCCATGGCGCTCGGTGACGTCGCGCAGGGCGCGCGTAGAACTGAGGTTGGAGACGGTGGCTCCCTTGACGTGGTCGAGGATGTAGTCGGCCACGCTGACGAGCGTATATTCCTCGCCATACATCTTGCCGTCCTCCTGGATGAAGGCGAGACGATCGACGTCGGGATCGACTACGATGCCGAGGTCATAGCCTCCTGCTGCCACCTCGCCCATGATGCCTCCGAGATTCTTCTCCAGCGGCTCCGGATTGTGGGCGAAGTCGCCATTGGCCTCGCCATTGAGGATGGTGTAGCCGACGCCCAGTCGGTCGAGGAGCTTCGGCAGGATGACGCCGCCGACGGAGTTGATCGCATCGACGACGACGCGGAATCCACGCTTGCGGATGGCCTCCGTATCGACCAGGTCGAGCGCGAGGACGGCCTTGATGTGGCGGTCGTCGAAACTGTCGTCCTGGCGGTAAGTGCCTATATGATCGACATCGGCATAGTCGAAGTCCTCCTTCTCCGCCATGGCGAGCACGGCATTGCCGTCGTCCTTGGTGAGGAACTCGCCCTCGTGGTTGAGCAACTTGAGCGCGTTCCACTGGCGCGGGTTGTGGCTGGCGGTGACGATGATGCCACCTGCCGCATGGCTCATGCGGACGGCCAGTTCGGTGGTCGGGGTCGTGGCAAGCCCGATATCGAGCACGTCATAGCCCATTCCTATCAGTGTGCCGCAGACCACCAGTCGGACCATGTCGCCCGATATGCGCGCGTCGCGGCCTACCACGATACAGTTGCTGCCCGTCGGGTCGCTCTGACGGATAAACTTGGCATACGCCGTGGTAAACTTGACGATGTCCAACGGGTTGAGCGTATCGCCGGTAGGGCCTCCGATGGTTCCACGGATGCCGGAAATGGATTTGATCAGTGTCATATTTTCTCTTTAGTTTTGTAATTGCATGTTATCTTCCGCGCTCGTAGGTGATATCGTAGAGACACGGATAGACCGACATCGTGGCCGCATAGGTGCCCTCGGTGGAGGGTACGATGATGCGCACGCGGGCGATGCGGTCGTCGGCCGAGAGCGGCCTACCCACCTTGATGTAAGGCAGCGGGGAAAGCCATCCGTTGGGCACCTGCGTGCTGCCGGAACTTCTTCCATAGACTTGATACATCACACTCGACGTGGGGTCGAAGGAGGCCGTGAAGGTGCCGGAGGTGTTCGTGACCGACATCTTGTCGACCAGCGCGCTGAAATAGAGGATGTTGTTGGTGGCGATGATGCTATCGGTGAGGAGGTTGCGCTCGGTGAATCGGCAGAGCACGGTGGCCGTCTCGCCATCCTTGATCTTCTCTCCGCAACCCTTCTCTACGATTTGGAGATAGATGCCCGAAGACTCGAGCAGCACAAACTCGTTCTTGCTCACGTCGGTCATCGTGTCTTGATCGAAAAACTGGCGTTCGAAGATGACCGTCACGCTGCTGTCGTTGAGATACTGGCGGATGGCTCCGTTCTCTCGCTTGCGCTGGTCAGCATAGGTCTCGTCATTGCTGCACGCCGACCAGAGCAGAGCTGCGAGCGGGAGGAGGAGAAAAAGCGTTTTCTTCATCGGAATCTTTTACGTTCAATAATATCTTACTGCAAAGTTATAGCAAATCGTCTGTTCCACCATAAGACGACGCCCATTTTTAGCTACTTTTGACATTAAAGACTGCCCTACGGACCATGATCCTGGGCCGCGAGGGGTCATCGCAGCTGCTCCTTGTAGGCCATGATGGCTCGGAGGACCACCTGCTCGGCTTCCTCGATGGAGCACTCCAGGCGTCCGCCTGCCGCGTCTTCGTGTCCTCCGCCGTGGAAGAACTCCTCCGCCATCTTGCGGCAATGGAAACCATTGCCCGAACGGAGGCTGACGCGTATGACCTGGTCCTTCTCGGTGTCCTCGCGCAGCGAGATGGAGAGTTTGAGTTTTTTGATCTTCTGCGGGATGTTGACCACGCCCTCCAGGTCGCCCCTGACAAACTGGAAACGTCGCATTTCGTCGCGCGTGACGGTATAGTAGGCCGCATGGGAAGCTGGCAGGACGCGCAGTTTCTTGAAGATCACATAGGACCTGAACTTGATGGCCTGTGGCGAGTAGTTGTTATAGACGCGGTTATAGACGCGGTCTTTGTCCACGCCCTTCTCCAGCAGGTGGCTGATGATGAGATAGACGGCTGGCGCGTTGGAGTTGTAGGTGAAGGCCCCCGTGTCCGTCATCATGCCGCAGTAGATACATTGCGCCATCTGCAGCGTCATCTCGTCGTAGGCGCCCAACTGCCACAGCAGGCGGAAGACGAGTTCCGACGTGCTCGACATCGCGGGATGGGAGACGGAGAGCGCCGCCTCGACGGTCGGGCCGACGTGGTGGTCGATGAGCAGTCGGGGCGCCTTCGACTGGGCAATGACGTCCGCCATGTCCCCCGTGCGCGAGAGGTCGTTGTAGTCGAGACAGCAGACGAGGTCGGCCTTGTCGAAGGCCTCCTTCGCGCGGTCGGGATGCTTGTCGTAGCGGAGCAGCGTCTGCGATCCTGGGAGCCACATCAGGAAGTCGGGAGCGGCATCGGGGATCACGCAGGTGACCTCCTTGCCCAGGGCCTGCAGATACTGCGCCCAGGCCAACATCGATCCGACGGCATCTCCGTCGGGCGACTTATGGACCGTGACTACCACAGAGCTGGCACCGGCAGTCAGCTGCCGCAACAGAGCAAGCTGACTGTCGTCCAGAAGGTTGATTTCCATGTAGAAATGGTTGGTGATACGATTAGAACAGTTTGGCGGGATAGACGCCCTCATCGACGAGGCGCTGGATGCGATCCACGACGCCCTGACGATCGGCAGGATAGGTGACGCCAAACCAATGGCTGGTGGTATCGAGGACCTTGACAGCCGCCGTACCGTCGTTGATGAGCTTGTTGACCATCAGCGGAATGAAGAACTCGGCCTTCAGGTTGGCCATGTTCTCCGGATCGGAGAGGAACGTCTTGAAGTAGTCCTCGCTATAGTCGAAATAGTCGGGCGTGAATCCCCATACGTTCATCGAGACCGGCGTGTTGTCGGGCGTCGTCACCCACTGGTCGTCGTCGTCCTTATACTGCACGGCGCCGTCCCTGCGCTCTATCTTCGTGCGCTCCACGACGGTGGCCAGGTTGCCCTCGGCGTCGGTCGTGCAGATGCCACGCGATACGGTTCCGTTCTCGCTGAGCGTATTGCCCACGCGGAAGCCGACCATCGCATAGCGATTCTTGCTGCCCTCGGGGAGCTCGGAGAGATACTTGCCGATGACCATGAAGGTGTCGCGGTTGTAGAAGTCATCGCAGTTGATGACACAGAACGGCTCCTTGATGACGTCCTTGGCCATCAGTACGGCGTGGTTGGTGCCCCACGGTTTCACGCGGTCCTCGGGCGTGGTGAATCCCTCGGGGAGGGCATCGAGGCTCTGGAAGACGAGCTCTGCGGGGATGTGGCCCTCATACTTGGCGAGGACCTGCTTGCGAAACTGCTCCTCGAAGTCCTTTCTGATGACGAAGACGATCTTGCCAAATCCCGCCTGGATGGCGTCGTATATGGAGTAGTCCATGATGGTCTCACCATTGGGTCCAAGTCCGTCGAGCTGCTTCAGCCCGCCGTAGCGGCTACCCATGCCGGCAGCCAAAAGAAGTAATGTCGGTTTCATGTCTTTTTATGATTTTGTCATGATTATACTTTGTTCTCTCTACCTAATTTATATAGCGCACGCGCGGCGCCCCATCTCTCCGGGGCCCGCCCAGGCGCTCGCCCTCCCCCGCTCGAGACTAATCGAGCAGGGTGCTGCTGCGTACGCGGCTCAGCGTCTCCGGCGTCATCTGGAGAAAACTGGCCACATAGACCAGGGGTGCGCGGAGGACGATCTGCGGCGCCAGTTTGCAAAACTTGCGGTAGCGCTCCTGTGCCGTCTCGAAGCGCACGAGGTCGGCCATGACCTGCGAGATCACGAGGCTCTCCTCCAATATCTTGCGAAAGAGGATCTGTATGTTCACGTTGTGGAGGGCCACCTGCTCCAGGCGATGCTTGGGGAGCGCATAGATATAGGAGGCCTCCAGGGCCTCTACCTGCAGATGGGTGGGCTCTTCGTGAAACAGGCTCTCAATGCACATGAAGATGGTGTGGTCCACCCCCAGGTGCTCCGTGATCTGCTTGCCGTTCTTGAAGTAGAACTGGCGGATCAGTCCGCGCTCCACATAGTAGATGTTGCGGCAGACCTCGCCCTCCCTTAGGATTATCTCGCCCTTGCTGAACTTCATGGGCACCAGCACGCTCTCCAGCACGTCGAGCTCCTCGTGGGTCATCGTACTGTACTTGCGTGCCAATTCGCGGGCCACCTCCCTGGGGGTTGCTATCGGTTCTCTCATCGTGTCTCCTCTTTTCTCCTTTTATATATCTTGTTGGCCGAAGGATGTTCCTCCGGCGGTTAGTCCAATTTCAGCACGGCCAGGAACGCCTTCTGAGGCACCTGCACGTTGCCGACCTGCTTCATGCGCTTCTTGCCCTTCTTCTGCTTTTCGAGGAGCTTGCGCTTGCGGCTGATATCTCCGCCATAACACTTCGCCGTCACGTCCTTGCGCACCTGCTTCACGGTCTCGCGTGCGATGATCTTCGCTCCGATGGCCGCCTGGATGGCAATGTCAAACTGCTGGCGCGGTATCAGTTCCTTGAGTTTCTCACACATTCTGCGTCCAAAGACCACGGCGTTGCTCTCGTGGGTCAGCGTGGAGAGGGCATCGACGGGCTCGCCGTTGAGCAGGATGTCGAGCTTGACCAGCTTCGAGGGGCGGAACGAGTCGATGTGGTAGTCGAACGAGGCGTAGCCCTTGGAGATGCTCTTGAGCTTGTCGTAGAAGTCGATGACGATCTCGCCCAGCGGGATCATGAAGACGAGCTCCAGTCGGTTGCCGCTGACGTAGTTTTGGCTCACGAGCTCGCCGCGCTTGTCGAGGCAGAGCTTCATGATCGGGCCGATAAACTGGCTGGAGGTGATGATGCTGGCCTTGATGAAGGGTTCCTCGATATGGTCTATCATCGTCGCGTCGGGCAGCCCCGAGGGATTGTGTACCTCCTTCACCTCCCCCTGCTTGTCATAGACCATGTAGCTGACGTTGGGGACGGTCGTGATCACGTCCATGTTGAACTCGCGGTCCAGCCGCTCCTGGATGATTTCCATGTGGAGCAGTCCGAGGAATCCGCAGCGGAATCCGAAGCCGAGGGCCTGGGAGCTCTCCGGCAGGAAGGTCAGCGAGGCGTCGTTGAGCTGCAGCTTCTCCAGCGAGGCGCGGAGGTTCTCGTAGTCGTTGGGGTCGATGGGATAGACGCCGGCAAAGACCATCGGCTTCACCTCCTGGAATCCCTCGATGGCCTTGGCGCAGGGCCGTTCGACGTGGGTGACGGTGTCGCCCACCTTCACCTCCTTGGCGTCCTTGATACCGCTGATGATATAGCCCACCTCGCCAGCGGAGAGCTGTGCCTTGGGCACCATGTCCATCTTCAGTACGCCCACCTCGTCGGCGTCATACTCCTGGCCGGTGTTGAAGAACTTCACCTTGTCGCCCTTGCGCACCACGCCGTTATCGATCTTCACCAGCGTGATGATGCCGCGGAAGGAGTTGAAGACCGAGTCGAAGATGAGGGCCTGCAGCGGGGCGTCCTTGTCGCCCGTCGGCGCGGGGATGCGGTCCACGACGGCGCGGAGGATGTCGTCCACGCCCTCGCCCGTCTTGCCCGAGGCCCGGATGATCTCCCCGGGCTCGCAGCCGAGCAGATCGACGATCTCGTCCTCCACCTCGTCGGGCATGGCGTTGGGCATGTCTATCTTGTTGATGACCGGGATGATCTCCAGGTCGTGGTCGATGGCCATATAGAGATTGCTGATGGTCTGCGCCTGCACGCCCTGTGTGGCATCGACGATGAGCAGCGCGCCCTCGCAGGCGGCAATGCTTCGCGACACCTCGTAGGAGAAATCGACGTGGCCCGGCGTGTCTATCAGGTTGAGCAAATATTTCTTTCCCTCCATCGTGTACTCCATCTGGATGGCGTGGCTCTTGATGGTGATGCCGCGCTCGCGCTCCAAATCCATGTTGTCCAACATCTGACCCTCCGTGACTTGGATGGTCTTGGTGCGCTCCAACAGGCGGTCGGCCAGGGTGCTCTTGCCGTGATCGATATGGGCTATGATGCAAAAATTCCGTATATGGTCCATTCTTGTATTGTAATTTCAAAATGCAAAAGTAGCAATAAAAAACGAGATACACGACTTCCAGCCCGTTTTTTGCTCGCCAACCGTGCAAAACCGTGCCACGGGACGCGCCTTGGCAAAACCTTTGTGGCTCTTTTTGCCACTTAGAGGAAATAAAAAACACGATTTGGCGTTATTTCCATAGCGTGGCGATGGCGGACCCGGGACACGACCTGCCCCGGGGAGGCTTCGCCATAGCCGACATTTACAGAAACTAAAAGAGAAAAACTTACATGAAACAGACAATTTTAGTGACGGGCGGAACGGGCTTCATCGGTAGCCATACCACCGTGGAACTGATCGAGGCTGGCTACGACGTGGTCATCATCGACAACCTTTCCAACTCCAAGATAGAGGTGCTCGACGGCATCGAGAAGATCACGGGTGTGCGCCCGGCCTTCGAGCAGGTAGATCTGCGCGACAAGGCTGCCACGGAGGCCGTGTTCCAGAAGTATCCGGCCATCGCTGGCATCATCCACTTCGCCGCCTCCAAGGCCGTGGGCGAGAGCGTCCAGCTGCCCCTGCTCTACTACCGCAACAATGTTGTCTCGCTCATCAACCTCCTGGAGCTCATGCCTGCCTATGGCGTCAAGGGCATCATCTTCTCCAGCAGCTGCACGGTCTATGGACAGCCCAATCCCGAGAACCTGCCCGTCACCGAGGACGCACCCCACCAAAAGGCTACCTCGCCCTATGGCAACACCAAGGAGATCAACGAGCAGATCATCTACGACTTCATCCATAGCGGCGCGGCCGTCAAGAGCATCGTCCTGAGATACTTCAATCCTATCGGTGCCCATCCCTCGGCGCTCATCGGCGAACTGCCCAACGGCGTGCCCAACAACCTCATTCCCTACGTCACGCAGACGGCGATGGGCATCCGCGAGCAACTGACCATCTTCGGCAACGACTACGACACGCCCGACGGCACCTGCATCCGCGACTACATCTATGTCGTGGACCTGGCCAAGGCGCATGTGGCCGCCATGGCGCGCGTGCTGGACCAAGAGACCGAACCGATCGAGTATTTCAACATCGGCACGGGCAAGGGCAACTCCACGCTGGAGATCGTCACGACCTTTGAGGAGGCGACGGGCGTGAAACTCAACTGGAAGTATGGTCCGCGCCGCGAGGGCGACATCGAGAAGATTTGGGGCGACTGCACCAAGGCCAACCAGGTGATGGGCTGGAAGGCGGACACGCCCCTGGCCGACGTGCTCCGCAGCGCCTGGAAGTGGCAGGAGAAACTGCGCGAGGACGGCGTGATGTAGAATAACCGAAGTTTCGCAAGTGGTTCAAGAACGGGCTGAAGGCCCA